>Ga0208813_1000087_pt1 | contig 93076 bp, 105 predicted proteins | sample MalvireepMed_904_FD_184250 | JGI IMG/M metagenome (GOLD analysis project Ga0208813, IMG submission 184250) | Marine viral communities from the Global Malaspina Expedition - Malaspina viral metaG DeepMed_904 (SPAdes) (version 2) | ecosystem: Environmental > Aquatic > Marine > Oceanic | place... | reverse complement strand
AGTAATTTCTTTAAGTTCGGTTTCGGTCTGGCGCAAAGAGCCGGCTATTTCTGAGGTTTTTATTTCCAGATCACGCAGTTGTCGTTCAGTTGAGTTTAGTGCACTGCTTCGCTCTTCTATAGCCTGCAAACGCTTAGCCAGTTCCTCTTTAACCGCTGCAATTTCGGCTTGAGTCGAGGCTTTATCATCTTCGCTATAGTCCTGCGCTAAACCGGGGCTGATAACAACCAGCCCCAGCGCCACTGCCCAAAACAGCCTTATTGGCATAAATTAATCCTGTTCTAACGTCATTAGCGACGTACCGGTCATTTCGTCCGGCTGCTCCATGCCAATTAAATGCAGTATGGTTGGTGCAACGTCTGACAGGCGTCCATTTCGGGCTTTAGCCGGTCGGCCCACATAAATAAAAGGCACAAGTTCGTTCGTATGAGCGGTATGTGCCTGTCCGGTAGTGGCGTCACTCATTTGCTCTGCGTTGCCATGGTCTGCCGTTATCAGACATTCACCACCAACAGCTTCTAATGCCGAAACCACTCGTCCGACACTATGATCAACGGCTTCACAAGCTTTAACGGCGGCATCAAAATTACCAGTATGTCCAACCATGTCACCGTTCGGGTAGTTGCAAATCACAACATCAAAGGCCTGAGACTCAATGGCTGCAACCAACTCGTCGGTAAGCTGTTCTGAACTCATCTCAGGCTGTAAATCGTAGGTTTTAACTTTAGGTGAAGGAATAAGAACACGTTTCTCGCCTTCAAATTCCTGCTCGCGTCCGCCGCTGAAAAAGAAAGTAACGTGTGCGTATTTTTCGGTCTCGGAAATGCGCAGCTGAGTTTTATCATGCTTAGCAAGCCATTCACCCAGAACATTATTCAAAGGCTCGGGTGGGAAGGCGCTGGGCGCTTCTAAGGTATCGGCATATTGGGTCAGCATAACGAATTCGCTAATGTCAGCGCGCGAGCCACGATCAAAACCGTCGAAGTCTTTGTCGACGAAGGCTTGAGTCATTTCACGGGCACGGTCAGCACGGAAGTTCATAAAAAATACGGAATCGCCATTAGCAATTGGAGCAGGCTGACCAATAACTACCGGAGTGACAAACTCATCGGTTTCCCCGCGTTCATAGGCGTTTTCTACTGCGTCTGTTGCGTTGGCAGATGTTACCCCTGAAAGACCGTGATAAACCGCTTTGTAAGACTGTTCAATGCGCTCCCAGCGCTTGTCTCTGTCCATGGCGAAGAAGCGGCCACTTAAGGTGGCGAAACGACCTTTGCCTAAACGTGCGAATAAGGCTTCAAAACGTTCAATGGAAGGCAGTGCCGATTTCGGTGGTGTATCACGACCATCTAAGAAAGCATGCAGGTAAACGTCTTCTGCGCCTTGCTCAACCGCCATTTCTATCATTGCGACCAGGTGGTCTTCGTGGCTGTGAACACCGCCGGCGGAGAGTAACCCCATAATATGGACTGCACCCTTAGCAGCTTTGGCTTTTTTCAGGGCGTCGCAAAGTATCGTGTTACTGAAAAAACTGCGGTCAGAAATGGCTTTGCTAATGCGGGTAAAGTCCTGATAAACAATGCGGCCAGCGCCTAAATTAACGTGACCCACTTCGGAATTACCCATTTGGCCGTCAGGTAAACCAACTGCGCCACCGGAGCCATCGACCAGGCAATGCGGGTATTTTTCCCATAAACGATCCATAACCGGAGTATTCGCTTTGGCTATCGCATTATCAGGTGCATCTTCACGGTAACCCCAGCCGTCCAGAATCAACAATACCAAAGGTTTTATCGTAGGAGTCATAATGGGCCTCATTGCTCGGTGTTTTCACAGATGAAATTAGCCAACATTCTACTCGATTTCCAGAGCTTACGCATCCACCCAAGATTTTTCTGGAAACTGCGATTTGTACAGGTATACTCTTGACCCGCAACTCTTTTCTGTTACCGACGAATACTGGTAGGTCTTATGCAAGAAATTATGGAATTTGTCAAAAGCAACCCGATGATGAGTGGTATCTGGGTTGTGCTGCTAGTCGCACTGATTGTGACCACGATTCGCTCGGCTATGTCACCGACAAAAAATTTAGAACCGCAAGAGGCCACGGTATGGGTAAACCGCGGTGATGGCGTTTTTGTTGATATTCGTAGTCCGGATGAATTTAAGAAAGGACACATTCACGGATCGGTGTCATTACCGATGGAAAAAATTAAACAAAAAGAACTTTCCTCTATTGAAAAGTTCAAAGAAGCCCCCATTGTGATAGTCTGTGCAACAGGAATGACGGCAAAATCGGCAGTTAGCCAGCTAACGGCTGAAGGCTTTACTCAAGTTGCTGTGCTGCAAGGTGGTATGAACACATGGCGCAGCGCCAAATTGCCGGTTTCGCAGAAAAAATAATAAAATTCGTCTAATACTTAAAAAAGAATAGGAAGTAAAATCATGGCTGAAGAACAGCAAGCAAACGGCGCAGCAGCTGAAAACCAACAGCAGCAAGTACAATTCGCTATTCAGCGTATCTACGCTAAAGACATCTCTTTTGAAACTCCAAGCTCTCCGGCTATTTTCCGTAAAGAATGGAAGCCTGACCTTAAATTAGACCTGAACGTTAAACACGAAAAAATTGAAGACGGTGTTTACGAAGTGGTACTGACTCTGACGGCAACTAACAAAGTTGAAGACGACGTTGCTTTCCTTTGTGAAGTACATCAGGCGGGTATTTTCACTATTGGTGAAGAAGTTCAGGACGGCCAGCTGGCACACATGCTGGGTTCTTTCTGCCCGAACATTTTGTTCCCTTACGCTCGTGAGTGCGTTTCAAACCTTGTTAACCGTGCGACTTTCCCACAGTTGAACCTGGCTCCTGTTAACTTTGATGCGATTTTCCAGCGTCACATGCAGCAGCAAGCTGAACAGGCTCAGGGTCAGCAAACTGCAGACGCGTAAGCAGATACAATAATGCAGACACCTCAGGTGACAGTATTAGGGGCGGGCTCTTACGGGACCGCCCTTGCTATTTGTTTTGCCCGTAAAGGTATTCCTACTACCTTATGGGGGCGGGATGCCGATAAAGTTGCCGTTATGCAAACGGCTCATGAAAACGAAGAGTACCTGCCGGCGTGCCCGTTTCCCGAATCATTAAAGGTTACTGCCGACTTAGGCGAAGCCCTTAAAGACGTGAAAAACGTAGTGGTTGTGGTTCCCAGTCATTCGTTTTCGTCTATGCTGAAGCAGGCAAAACCTTTGTTAGCGGAACATGCCCGCGTTGCCTGGGCAACCAAAGGGTTAGAGCCAGACAGTGGGCGCCTTTTGTACGAAGTCGCAGAAGAAACTCTGGGCGGCGAGCATCCGCTAGCGGTGTTATCCGGTCCTACTTTCGCTATTGAAATGGCTAAAGGCTTACCTACTGCCATTTCTATGTCGTCAACCGATCAGGCTTTTGTCGAAGAGCTTTCCGGGCTTCTGCATTGTGATCGTTCTTTCCGGGTTTACACCAATAACGACTTTATTGGTGTGCAGCTAGGTGGCGTGGTTAAAAATGTCATAGCTATTGGTGCTGGTATGGCCGACGGTATTGGCTTTGGTGCTAACGCCCGCACGGCGCTTATTACCCGCGGTTTGGCTGAACTTACCCGGTTAGGTCTGAAGTTAGGCGCAAAAAGCGAAACCTTTACTGGTATGGCAGGTTTGGGCGATTTAATTCTTACCTGTACCGACAATCAGTCGCGTAATCGCCGTTTTGGCATGGCTTTAGGTCAGGGCAAAGGAGTTGAAGAAGCGCTGAAGAGTATTGGGCAATCGGTTGAAGGCTACCGTAATACCCGTGAAGTGGTTGCTTTAGCCGCTCGCAACCAAGTGGAAATGCCCATCTGTGAGCAGATATATGCGGTCCTTTACGAAGGCAAAGAACCGCAACAGGCCGCTATCGATTTATTAAGCCGTGAGCGTAAAACGGAGTGATCTGTTTTACGCCTTTATTTACGCACTGATTAGCTGTTGCTCCATTACCTGCCACTGAGCCGAGAAATGCTCGGTCGGTAAACGCTTAAAGTTAGACCGTACAAACTGACTGATTTTGCCATCGGCATAGCTCAGTAATAAGTTCGCTAATACCGCTTCGTCCACAATAAAGCGCTGCTGTTCGCGCATCGCTTTCTCGCGCAGTATTTGCTTAATTGAACTCTCTATACGGTTGAACAAATCTTCCATACGACCACGCAAACGGTCATGTTCACCCATTAATGCATCACCTGTCATAACACGGGTAATACCGGGGTTGCGCTCGGCAAACGTCAGCAATAGCTGCAATATTGCGTGACAGCGGGAGAGGGTGTTTTTCTCCTCGTCCATAATCATGTTAATACGGGTTAGCAGGGTGTCTTCAACAAACTCGATAAGCCCTTCAAACATCCGCGCTTTCGACGGAAAGTGACGATATAAAGCCGCCTCTGAAACGCCTAAATTAGCCGCCAGTTTTGCTGTAGTAATGCGCTGGCCCGGGCTGGTTTCCAGCATTGCCGCTAAAGCCTGTAAAATTTCTTCACGACGGTTACGTTTTTGTTCTGCCATGACAGTAACTTTCCTTATTTGAGAGGCCAGAATGATTAGTTGCTGTGACTACGAACGACCAGAATGACCAAAACCACCTTCACCACGATCCGTCTCGTGGAACTCTTCAACAATCGACATTTGCGCCTGCACAACCGGCAAAATCACTAGTTGCGCAATACGGTCGCCGGGCTCAATGGTGTAAGCCTGGTTACTGCGGTTCCAGCAGGACACTTTAAGCTCGCCCTGGTAGTCCGAGTCGATAAGGCCGACCAGGTTGCCCAGCACCAGGCCGTGCTTATGGCCCAGCCCTGAACGCGGTAAAATAGTGGCCGCATAATTCGGGTCGCCAATGTACATGGCAATACCGGTGCCTATTAACTGGGTTTGACCCGGTTCAATAGTCAGCGGCTGATCCAGGCAGGCACGCAGATCCATTCCGGCAGAGCCCTGTGTGGCGTATTCAGGAAGCGGAATAGACTGGCCAATGCGGTCATCTAAAATCTTTACTTCGACTTGCGTCATGGAGTTCTCACTTTCTTATTAATTAGCCCTGAATTAAGGAGCTGTAGTATCAAAATAACGTTTGGCTATCGCGTCGATAATTGCAATAGCCATATCATGCTTGCTCATTGTTGGAAGTGACTGCTCACTGTCCTTACTCAAAATAATGGCGTTATTGCTGTCGCTGTTAAAACCCAGCCCAACCTGACTAACGTCGTTAGCGACAATCATTTGTAGCTGCTTTCGTTCCAGTTTGCGCAACGCGTTAGCTTTTAGATTTTCAGTTTCGGCCGCAAACCCAACGGTAAAAGGTGGTTTTTCAGAGCTGGCTACCTGCTGCAAAATGTCCGGATTTTGCACCAGCTTGAGTTGTGGCGGCTGGTTGTTCTGCTCTTTTTTAATTTTCTGCGAGGCAACCTCAGCAACCCGATAGTCTGACACAGCAGCACAGCCAATAAACACATCGCAGTTTGGCAGTTGCTGCTGCACCGCGTTTAGCATTTGTTCTGTAGTCTCCACATCGACGCGTTGAACGCCGGTGGGCGTTGGCAGTTGCGTTGGCCCCGATACTAAAATGACTTTAGCCCCTGCATGTGCAGCAGCTTCAGCCAGGGCATAGCCCATTTTACCGGAACTGTGGTTACTGATGTAGCGTACCGGGTCAATAGCTTCACGGGTTGGGCCTGCGGTAATAATAAAGGTTTTACCCTGCCAGTCTTGCTTGGCTTCAGGGGCTTTTTTTATTAACGCCTGCACAATCTCTGTAGGGTCACTCATGCGGCCGTAACCGACATCGCCACAGGCCTGTTCGCCACTTTCCGGGCCTATCATTTGCACACCACGGCTAAGTAGCGTTTCAATGTTTTCCTGCACCGCAGTAGCCGCCCACATTTGCTGATTCATTGCCGGAGCAATGGCGAGCGGCGCTTTACTGGCTAAAACCAGGGTACTCAACAGGTCATCGGCAAAGCCGTGAGCAATACGGGCAATGGTGTTAGCCGTGGCCGGAGCAATAAGAATAAGATCCGCCCAGCGAGCCAGTTCAATATGGCCCATAGCGGCTTCTGCTGTGGGATCCAACAAGTCGTCGCTGACCGTAAAGCCGGACACAGCTTGTAAGCTAAGTGGGGTTACGAAGGCTTTGGCACCGGCAGTCAGCACCACACGAACTTCTGCGCCCTGCTCACGCAAACGGCGCACCAGGTCAGGTGCCTTATAGGCGGCAATGCCACCGGTAATACCTAAAAGTATGTGTTTGTTCTGCAGCTGTGCCATGCGAACCCCTTAGTGTTAAGTCGTGTAAAGATAACATGAGACCCCGTAACTGGGTAGATGGTCGTTATACTTCTCTCTTAAGAATTAAGGTAAGAATTAAGGAGAAAAGAATGAGCGTCAAGGAATGGCCTGTTTCAGAACGACCCAGAGAAAAACTACAGACTCAGGGAGCAGAATACCTGAGTGACTCAGAATTATTAGCTATTTTACTTGGTAGCGGCAGTGGCGGGCAGGACGTTGTCAGTTTTGCGCGTCGTTTACTAAGTGACTTCGGCGGTGTAGGCGCTTTGTTAACAGCCACTCCTGAGCAGCTATTGGCTTGCAACGGCATAGGCCCAGCCCGGGTGAATCAGTTACGGGTTGTGCTGGAATTGTCACGACGCTACCTGAAATGGCAGTTGGAGCGTTCGGACGGCTTTACTGAACCTACCATGGTCAAAGACTATTTAACCTCGCAGCTGCGTCATCAGGGCCGCGAAGTCTTTGCTATTTTACTGCTGGACAGCCAGCACCGGCTGCTACGTTACGAAGAGCTGTTTCAGGGCACCATTAACGCCGCGCCGGTGTATCCGCGTGAGGTAATAAAGCTGGTTATGCAGTATAATGCGGCGGCGGTTATTCTTGCACATAATCATCCATCGGGTGTTGCAGAGCCCAGCCAGGCTGACCAGCGAGTCACCGAACGAGTTAAAAAAGCCCTGACTTTAATTGATGTAGCGTTGTTGGATCATTTCGTCGTGGGCGCCGGCGATCCAATTTCTTTTGCAGAGCGCGGATTGTTGTAGTTTTGTACTGGCGGTTTGGTTAAAAATCACGTAAAATCCGCACCGAACGATCGATGACGATCAAATTTCCGTCGTATAAGCTTGATTAGAAGGGCAGTTTGCTGTATAAAATGCGCCCTCGGATTTATAGGCAAGGTCACGTTGGGCGACAGGCGAGCTTGCAGCAATTTTGGAGTAAAGACATGTCACAAGTATGCCAAGTTACAGGTAAGCGTCCGGTAGTCGGTAACAACCGCTCGCACGCACGCAATGCGACTAGACGTCGCTTCCTGCCGAACCTTCAATCGCACCGCTTTTGGGTAGAAAGCGAGAAGCGTTGGGTTAAGTTACGCATTTCTACTAAAGGTATGCGTATCATTGATAAAAACGGTATCGATACGGTATTAGCGGATCTCCGCGGCCGTGGTGTTAAGGTTTAAGGAACTAAATTATGCGCGATAAGATTCGTTTAGTGTCATCTGCTGGTACAGGTTACTTCTATACCACAGACAAAAACAAACGCACCATGCCAGAAAAAATGGAGATCAAAAAATTCGATCCAGTGGTTCGTAAGCACGTGATCTTCAAAGAAGCTAAAATCAAGTAATTGGTTTAAGGCTTACAAAAAACCCAGCTTCGGCTGGGTTTTTTATTGGGTGGCGTTTGAGTTTATCGTGGCGGGTCAATAATGCCCGAGATGCTGGCATTAATACGGAACCAGCCGGTAATGCTGAAGCGGTCACGTTCCGAGCGTTGTACTTCATGCACAAAGCGGTCGCTTAAAAATACCACTAAACGCCCTTGTTTAGGCAGTACGGTTTCCAGCACCTGTCCCTTGTCGCCATAAATAACCAATTGCCCACCGTCGGTTTCCTGCCATTCGGGGTTCAGATAAAATACCGTTGTGAGCACTCGGTTGCTTCTGCCTTTAAACGCATCCAGATGTTTTTTATAAAACGCGCCTTTAGGGTAATGCGCCAGGTGGCATTCGTAATCGAACAGGCCAAGAAAGAGCTCGCGGTTAAATTCGTGGCGTAACTCATCCATAATGCTTAGGTAGTCTTTATGACGCGGCTCTTCGGACGTTAGCCAGTAAATGCGGTCGTTACGAACCATGGTATTAATGGTCTGGTTTTGCTGGCGGCCTATACCTGCCAGGTTCCAGTATTGCGCGGGTAATTGCAGAGCATATTGATACAGAGCCTGCGAACGCTGCGGCTGCAGAAAATCATCGATAATGCAGTAGCCGTGGTCGGCAACTTTGTCGATAATATCAGATAGCACCATAATGCAATAAAGCCCCGTATTTTGTTGTCGCGCGAGAATATAGGGTATTCTGTCTCCAGTAACAAGGAATACGGCAACAAGAGAATTACTCGAACCTTAGCACAAAGAGCGCAAGCCGATGAAAGTGAATGAGAAGCGAAAAATATTTGGACTGACCATGACCCGAAGAGCATGGAACAACGTTCTGGTTTACGTGATATTAATTATCATGGTGGTGTTCTGGTATGTCGCTCCGCCGGTCAAAGAGGAAGCGGACGACGGTATTGCGCAAGAGGCTGAACCGGGCGAGGTCATTGGCTTGATACCGAATGACGGAAACTTGAGAACAATACAAATTGACCAACTGAAGTTAGCGTTAAATGATAGGCAATGGCAATGCCAGGATCCATGTCGCTTATCGGAAAAAGCGGCCGCCAGCGTTGCTGAAAATTGGTTGGCATTAACCATGACGCCAACCGAACAGTCAGCTGAAAATTTGATAACGGAAGTCTATTTTGGTTTTGTCGGAGGCGAAGAAGCACGTATTGAGCTTTATGCAGAGCCCGAGTTGATGATCCGTTTGCCAAATCAGCAACAGAATTATCGTGTTATAGAATTTACTGCCAGTCAGTTACTGGGTCATTAAGGAAGTTTTAGGTTTATGCCAGAGTTACCCGAAGTTGAAGTCAGCCGTTTAGGCATTTCTCCACACATTGAAGGCCGCACAATTAAGTCGGTTAAGGTTCACGATAAGCGCCTGCGCTGGCCGGTCCCTGAAACTGTGCATCAGGTCGAAGGACATGTTTTGCGTTCGGTCAGCCGCCGCTCAAAATATTTGCTCTTACAGACAGATAATGGCTGCCTGATATTGCATTTGGGTATGTCGGGTAAGCTGCGTGTGGTTCCGGCTGAAACAACTCACTACAAACATGACCATATTGATATTGAGTTCGATAACGGGCAAACCCTGCGTTTGAACGATCCGCGGCGTTTTGGTGCTTTGCTATATAGTGAGAGTGATGCAAGCGGGCATGAACTGCTAAGCCAGCTTGGCCCGGAACCGTTAACCGACGCGTTTACTATCGACTATTTATTTGAGCGCTCACGCGGGCGTTCGCAGTCGGTGAAAACCTTTCTTATGGATAACAAAGTTGTGGTGGGTGTCGGTAATATTTACGCGAACGAAGCCTTGTTTAAGGCGGGTATCAACCCGAAACGGGCGGCCGGGAAAATCAGTAAAGTGCGCTACCAGAAACTGGTACCGATAATAAAAGAAACACTGGCAAGCGCTATAGAACTGGGCGGCACTACCTTAAAAGATTTCACCCAAGTGGACGGTAACCCGGGCTATTTCGCTCAAAAACTTCAGGTTTACGGGCGTGGCGGTAAGCTTTGCATGGTGTGCAGTAACCGGTTAAAAGAAATTCGCCTGGGTCAGCGCAGCACCGTGTACTGCACCCAGTGCCAGCGCTAGTTTGGTTTTTAACTCTTAGTTCTCAACAACCTTCAGCAATTCACTGACAAAGCGCTCCGGCTCCGAAATAAACGGGGCGTGTGCGCTTTTGGTGAATACCAAAGCTTTTGACTCCGGCGCCAGTGCGGAAATATCGTTGATAGCGCGCTCCGGAACCAGGCTGTCCAGGCGTCCGTAAAAACGGTGAAAGGGAACTTCAATGCCGGGTAGTTGCTGGCGTAAATCTGCGGTTTGCAAAATGGTTAAGGACTGTTTCAGCACACCCTGGTCTGGCATAGGCTTGGTAAATATCAGCTGTTTTACCTGCTTAACCTGTTCGCGTGCGTCCTCGCTGCCCATGGCCTGAATCGCTAAAAAACGCTCAATGGTCTTTTTAAAGTTGCTGTCCAGTTGCTGTTGAAACTGCTCAAGAATGTCAGGTTTGATTCCAGCCCAGTCGTTGCTTTCCACAAAGTGCGGTGACGATGCAACGGTGGTTAGGGACATAACCCGGTCAGAATGCGTCAGCGCAATTTGTGTCGCAATTAACCCGCCTAAAGACCACCCCAGCAAGTGAAAGCGTGGCGGCAGGGCTGGCATAATTTGTTCAATAAAACTTTCCAGTGACACGTCATTCTCTGATGACCAGACAGAGTCGCCAAAACCGGGCAGGTCGACGCAATACAACTGAAAGTGCTCGCTTAATGCCGGTACCACGGGTTGCCAGATGTTCGAATTCATTCCCCAGCCATGGAGTACAACAATAGGGGTTCCTGTACCACAGCACGTTACCGAAATGCTCACTATACTACCTGTCCGAGTTATTAATTAAGGGGTGGTATGCTAGCGTTTTTACAGCGTTTCGCCAATGCTTTTGAGTTGGGCACATGCTGGAGTTGCGGTTATTCTAAGGTGGCCGCGGCAAGCCTTTGCCCTTATTGCGAAGAAGCACTGCCGCGTTGGTATCCGCGTTGTTGTCAGCATTTGTCCGATATTGAACAGCATTTAGTGGCGGAGCAGAAGCCGTGCCGCTACTGGTACGGTGCATTGCGCTGGGAGCCGCAGGTACAACAGCTTATTACTCAGTTTAAATTTCGCTATAAAGCCGAGCTGGCCCCTTTACTGGCAAACCAGTTAGCGGCTCATTTACGCCTTTGCTATCGCGAAGAGCCACTGCCAGACTGCGTTGTTGCGGTGCCTATGACGCAACAAGCCTGGCGTAAAAGAGGCTTCCACCAGACTGCGTTACTGGCGCGGCATGTGTCAGTGGCTCTTGAGTTACCTTACATTGCGGGCGGGTTACGTAAAATACGGGCCGTGCCCATGCAGCATATGGCATCAAAGGCATTACGCTGGGAGAACAGTCGGGGCAGCCAACTCGCTTTACAGGATTTTAGTGGCTGTACGGTAGCGGTTGTGGACGACGTGCTGAGTACTGGCGCCACTATGATGGCAGCAGCCGATGCGCTCTACAAAAAAGGGGCTAGAGCGGTGGATGCCTGGGCGGTTGTCTATAACCAGCACGACTAGAAACTGCAGGGCGTTTCGGTTACACTATACCCTAGTAATTTACTCAGGTATAAGCCGTGAGGTCAGTATTTATGATTCGTATTTCAGAAGCAGCGCAGTCCCACTTTAAGAAGCTATTAGCCGATCAGCCCGATGGCACGTGTATTCGTGTATTTGTGGTCAACCCCGGTATGGCAAACGCAGAGTGTGGTGTTTCTTATTGCCCGCCAGATTCGGTCGAGCCGGACGACGAGCGTCTGCCGTTTAATGGTTTTGACGCCGTAGTGGATTCAGGCAGTGCGCCTTTTTTAGAAGACGCCGCTATTGATTTTGAAGAGCAGGAAATGGGCTCTCAGTTAACCCTTAAAGCACCTAACGCCAAAGCGCGTAAAGTTGCCGATGACGCCCCATTAATTGAGCGGGTAGAGTACGTTATACAAGCTGAAATTAACCCGCAATTGGCCAGCCATGGCGGTCAGGTAATGATTTCGGAAATTACTGATGACGGCGTTGCTATTCTGCAATTCGGCGGTGGCTGTAATGGTTGCAGTATGATTGACGTAACGCTGAAAAACGGCATTGAAAAAGAGTTGCTTGAGCGTTTCCCGGAAGAAGTGAAAGGCGTGCGTGATATCACTGATCACGAGCCCGGAGAACACTCCTACTACTAATCGTAGTTTTCAGTTAATAAGTTCCGGAAAAGTATTTAAGCCAAATTGCCTGGGTAATACCACGCATGAATAAAAAGCCGCTGAGAGCTAACCACAACCCGTGGTTCTCCAGCGGCAATCCCGCCCACCATAAAGGCAGAAAGCCAATTAAAGCGCTTAATATCATCGTATTACGCATACCACGGCTGAACGATAAACCAATGAAAACACCGTCAAACCAATAGCTCCAGTGAGCAATGAGTGGCAACACCACTATCCATGGCAGGTAGTTTTCGGCAACCCGGATGATTTCAGGAATATCGGTAATAAGGCGAATAATTGCACTGCCGGCCAGGGCAAAAACCAACGTATAAACCACAGCAAAGAGTGATGACCAGAGCAAAGTAATTTTGCACCAGTAACGGATTTTATCGTAGCGCTTCTGACCTTTAGCTTCGCCAGCTAAAGCTTCCACAGAATAAGCAATGCCGTCTAAGCCCAGCGATATCAACATAAGAAATTGCATTAGTACGGCGTTAACCGCCACCATGGTACTGCCGTAGCGAGTGGCGTAGCCGGTCATGGTTGCCATACAGAGCTGCAGTATCAGACTGCGTATAAAAATATTACCGTTAACGCCTAAAAACTGACGCAGCTGCTGAAACTTCAGCTGCCAGTGGCGTAAGTGCCAGCCCAGCGCGCGGGCGGTCCAGTAGAAGCCGACAATAGCGGTCACCCACTCAGCACTAAGCGACGCCCAGGCGGCACCTTTTACATTCAGTCCAAAGCCGAGGATTAGTATCACATCCATCACCACATTCACGGCGTTGGTGATTATCACCAGAAGCATGGCTTTGCGGCTGTTTTGTCGGCCTAATAATACCCCCAGAGCGACCAGCGTTATCAGCGAAGCCGGTGCAGACCATAGGCGTATTTCGATGTAATCGCGGGCGTAGCCTTCTAGCTCGGCAGAAGGGGCGATAACCCACATGGCTAAGTCATTAATTAAAGGGCTGGCAACCGCTATTAAAACACCTAAACCCAGCGCAATAATAATGCCGTTATTAAAGTGCTGGCGCTGAGCACGTATGTCATCGGCACCGTATGACTGAGCTATGTAACCGGTTGTGGCCATGCGCAGAAACACCGCCAGCAGATAGATAAAACTGACCACCATGGCACCAACGGCAACAGCCGACAAGTAGATAGCGTCCGGCAAATGACCTATGATGGCAGTATCGACCAGACCGAGAAGGGGCGCAGCAATATTGGAAATAATCATTGGCAGGGCAATCGCAAAAACGCGGCTGTGATCAGACAATGAGAATCCAAACAGCTTGTGCATAACTATCCTTAAGTAAACTCGGTTAAAAACGGCTTTTATACTTTATCAGGAGTCAGTATGAAGATGTTGAACAAAATGACGTTGAGTGCCGCGTCGGGGTTATTGCTGGGGTGCTCACCATTAGCTCAGGCAGGCAGCGCCGACAGTGTGGTGGTGCTGCAGTATCACCATGTGAGTGACTCAACTCCGGCTGTTACCTCTATTGACCCGGAGACTTTTCGTGAGCATCTGCAATACCTGCAGGAGCACAACTTTAACGTTATTGATATTACTGACGCTCGTGATGCCATTGAAAAAGGCGAAGAGCTTCCCGAAAAAGCCGTTGTTATAACCTTCGACGACGGCTACCAAAACGTCTATGAAAACGCTGTAAAGGTTCTGGAAGAGTTTGAAATGCCCTATACGGTGTTCGTTAACCCTGAGCTCTTGCGTAAGCACAGCGGCCATTACATGGGCTGGGAAGAGCTTAAAGAAATTCAGCAGAACGGGGCGACTATTGCCAACCACGGACAGACGCACGCGCATCTTATTCGCAAGCAGGAAGGTGAAAGCGATGAAGAGTGGCAGGAGCGCATGCGTTACGACGTTATTACCGCACAAGAAGCCATTGATGAGAACTTAGGCGAACAGCAGAAGTATTTTGCCTATCCTTACGGTGAGTACAACAACGAGTTGCGAGCTTTACTGGATGAATGGGGCTTTCTGGCCTTTGCTCAGCATTCAGGCCCATGGTCTAAGTGGAGTGAGGATACTGTTATTACGCGTTTTCCTGCGTCTGGTATCTACGCGAACTTAAATACGCTGAAAGCCAAGTTGAATTCGAAAGCCATGCCGGTAAGTGCTTACCAACCGGAAGAGCCTTTAGTCGCACATGAAAATAAGCGCCCAACGATTAGCGTAACGCTGGAAGCGGGCGATACACTAAACGATATGCGTACCGATGCGCTGCAATGCTTTGCCGGAGGTTCAGTCTTAAAACCTGAATGGGAAAGCGATACTCAGTTTAGAGTGACGCTTGAAAAGGACATTAACATTGGGCGCTCACGCGTCAATTGCACGGCACCCAGCGCATCAGAGTCTCGTTACTATTGGTATTCCGTAGCACTTATCCGTCCGAACGAGTCAGGCAGTTGGCCTGACTAATTGGCGATAATGGCAAAATCTTTTGCCAGTTGTTCCATGTCGACTACCGGTATTTCCCCACGTTGGTGGTCGGCATTAAATATCGCTTTACGGTGCCCGTTCGGGTTAACCAGAATAATAGCGGCGCTGTGGTTAACCAAGTAATTTTCCTCGCCTTCATCGGGAATGGAATACATTAGGCCTAAATCACGTACGAAAGGGAACAGCTCTTTGTGCTCGGCTCGCACACCAACAAAGTCGTCACCAAAATAGTTAACGTATTGAGTTAAACGTTCAATGTCATCACGCTGAGGGTCAACTGAAATCATCCAGACTTTCACCGGTTTAGACACTTCTTCCTGTAATGAAGGTAGCACTCCTTTTAAGTCTGACATGGTGGTTGGACAGATATCAGGACAGAAGGTATAACCGGTAAAGAGCAAGGTCCACTGACCTTTCAGTGCATCGTTTTCAATAGTGCCGTCGGCTGTGCTGTTTAACTTAAATGATTTTAACGCGCGGGGCGGCTCATATATTAAGGCTTCCGGTTTTTCTTCCGGCCAAAAATTGTAAACCGCGAACCCGGCTGCAAGGGCGATAAGCGCAGCCAGCAGCGTAACGATACGACTCATGTCTTACTCCAGTTATACGTAATGATCGACCAGTAAAATCACAAACAGCAGCATGAGGTGCCAGATAGAGAAGGCAAACATGTTAAAGGCTGTTTTCTTGCTGGGCGAGTATTTCAACTTCCAGGCGTAAGCCAGGAAAATAGCATTAAGCACACTGACGCCGACCAGATAAATCATTCCTGTCATGCCAATTAAAAACGGCATAAGGCAAACCACGGTCAGCAAAACGGTGTACAGAAAAATACAGGTTTTGGTGAACTCAATACCATGGGTTACCGGCAGCATTGGCACCTTGGCACGGGCATAATCTTTAGCGCGGTGTACCGCCAGAGCCCAGAAGTGGGGCGGGGTCCAGGTGAATATGATCATAACCAGCAGCACCGCCGGCGCGTTAATTTCGTTGGTCACCGAGGTCCAGCCCAGTAACGGTGGTGCCGCACCGGCTAAACCACCAATAACAATGTTCTGCGGCGTTGCGCGTTTTAAGAACATGGTATAAACCACAGCGTAACCCACCATACTGGCAAAGGTTAACCAGGCAGTTAATGGATTAACCCAGGCATACAGGGTCACAAAACCAATGACACCTATAGATGCAGCGAACGTGGTGACTTTTGCAGGTGACAAATTTCCCTGAGGCAGCGGACGCCGAAGTGTGCGCGCCATTTTTGCGTCAATATGGCGGTCAACTAGGTGATTAATGGCGGCCGCAGCGGCAGACATGAGTCCAATACCAGTCAGCGCCGGCACTAGTACTTTCAGCGACACCAGTTCTTCAGTGGCCAGACACATGCCAACCACGGCGGTGAGTAACAGCAAGGCGACGACACGGGGCTTGGTCAGTTCAAGGTAGTCCCGCCAATGAGCGTTGCGCGTCTTTGTTATATTATTTGTGGCAACGGATTGCATAGTTTCAACTCCTCTACGCTTTTCTGGACAAGTTGTAGTTCAACGCGACCAGCGACAGCAAAAATAAAGCCCCTACGGCATTATGTGCCACTGCATTCCAAAGCGGTAATTGAAAGACTACGTTACTAATACCCAGCAGAATTTGCAAAGATAATAACAAGCCAATAACAATTAATGAGCGCCGGAAAAAGTGTGACTTCGCTTTTCGCCAGCATTTAAAGAGTAGAGTACAAATCACTAAAAAAGTAATAATAGCGCCCACTCTGTGCATTACGTGCATAGTCATACGGTCGTTGTAGTCATGAGCACCGTATTGATAGGTGTCAGCCTCGGGTATGCTGAAGGCTCCGGCAAAGTCCAGCTGCGCCGTCCAGTTACCTTCGCAAAAAGGTAGCTCAGTGCAGGCTACGGCGGCATAGTTTGCAGCAACCCAACCACCTAAGGCTATTTGACCAATAACCACCAGTAGCGTAAAAAATGCCAGCCCTCGATAGCGCCTGAGTTCCGGGTCACCACCGGCCAGCCGAAATGATGACAGCCGCAGCGAGAGCAGATATAGCAGCGATATAACCGAAAAGCCGCCCAGCAAATGCCCCATGACTATGAGCGGTTGGAGGTTCATGGTAACTGTCCACATACCCAGAGCCGCCTGAAATATTACTAGCCCGAGAAGCAAAGTGGGCAATTTAACCGGAGTCGGGTAATGACTGTAGCGACGGCTTTTAACCCAGGAAATAATGGCAATGGTCAATATTAATAATCCCAGGGTGCCAGCAAAGTAGCGGTGCACCATTTCGTTCCAAGCTTTGGCGTGCTCCACAGGTGCATCCGGGAACCTAAGTTCCGCCTGCTGAATGTGCTCCTCCTGCGATGGTACCTTCAAAAAACCGTAGCAGCCGGGCCAGTCAGGACAACCCAGGCCTGCTTCAGTGAGCCGGGTAAAGGCGCCAAGAACAATAACGATAAAAGCAAAAAAAACACTAATTTTTACCAGTAAACGCATGTCATTTCCCTACCCAATTCTGGACAATTTAAGCAGTTTACGAAGATCCGCCAGCACGTTTTTACCTTCCGTTATCATTTGCTCTTTGTCCTCATGGGTGGGGTAATACAGCATGACGTTATGCATCGGGTCGATAATAAACAAGGTGTTTTCGGGCAGAGCTGAAAGTTGTTCGATCAGTTCAGGCGTTACCAGCTGGGTAATATGCGGGGCACTATGATTAAAGCCAGCCTGAAGGCTTTCGCTTTGGTGCAACACTACAGGGGTTAGCCTATCGGTGTCTTTGCCAATAGCGACATCGATTTGGTTCATAACGTATAAAGCATTTTCGCAGGTGATTGCACAGTTCTGCGGGGCGATATATCCCACTTGCCAACCTTCTGGTAGCTGTTCGGCTTGTTGTTCTAAGGTAATGGAGGGTTGCAATAAAATGCCTTTATTGGTTCCCGCCTCATACCAGTTTTGAGACAAAAAAAGCCACGCGGCCAAAACGGGGACTATAAAAGCAAGGAAAACAATAATCATGGAACGGCGAGAGCGATTCAGGGAGCTCATCGGGTCTCCTCTTTTTTTGGTTGTTTATTCAGTTTTATAACAGCAAATACAAAAATCACCAAGCACGCAATGGCCAGCGAAAACCACTGAACAGCGTAACCCTGATGTTTTTGCGGCGACATTACCTGGGGTTTCCAGTTACGTTGCCAACCCAGGGTGTCTGGTGATTTCAATAAAAAGGTGTAGTCGGTTAATGGAATGTCGAGTTCTTTACTAATGGCGTTAGGCTGAAACTCTTGTACTCGTATTCGGTCATCAGCTAACTCGGTTTCATAAGTATTACTGACAAATTTGTTGTTCGAGGGAAAGTACAGGTAGCCCGTAAGATTCTGTCTACTCTCGGGAACATTTATTTTGGGCAGTTCTTGCCGGGATGCAGGAGCAGGTACCCAGCCCATATTAACAGGAATGTAATTATTGGGTTTGGCGTCAGGGCGAAACAAGGCAATAACCTGATAGCCGACAATGCCATCGGTCATTTTATTATCGAGAAAAAAGACCGGTTGTTTAACAAATTCGCCTTCCATTTTGGCAAAAAGAAAGCGATCAGACTCAGAAGATATTGTTCCTAGCTGAGACAGTGCCGTTGCATCCCCTTTCGATTGTTGCTGTTCGTAATCGGAAAATAGCTTACGTTTTTCTTCTGCGCGCTCTAGTTGCCAAAAACCTAGCTTGACCAACACCGCAATTGCCAGCAGAGTAACTAACGTAGCGATAAGAGGAAAACGTATGTTGGTCTTTTTTAAAATCATTATTGTACTGCTGCTTGGTTATATGGTGGTGAATCTGTTCCGCGCATTATTCAGTATGCTGCGCAACGACCCGAATAAACCACCCATGTCCCATTATCTGGGGAAACGGGTGGGAGTGGCCGCCGTTATCCTTGTGATACTGATAGCGGCGACGGTTAGTGGCTTTTTACCTTTAAACCCGCGCCCCTATTAGACGGGGCGTTTTTTTAGAGTATGTAAACCACGACGAACAGGCATAACCAAACGACATCAACAAAGTGCCAGTACCAGCTGGTCGCCTGAAAAGCGAAGTGGTTATCTGGTGTAAAATGCCCCTTCAAAACCCTCAGGAACATGATGATAAGCATCACGGTTCCTAAGGTTACGTGCATACCGTGGAACCCGGTGAGCATATAAAAGGTGTTGCCATAAACACCGGAATCAAGCGTTAGATTTAAATCTTGGTAGGCATGCACATACTCAGCGCCTTGCAGATAGAGGAAAATGCAACCCAGAATAATGGTAACGCCCAGCATTGCGGTTAGCTGTTTACGTTTATTTTGTTCCAGGCCTGTGTGAGCAAAGTGACAGGTCACTGAACTGGCCAACAAAATAAGCGTGTTGATAGCCGGCAGACCATACCAACCCATAGCCTGGGTTTCAGTGCCGCCTGGTGTTTTTACCAACGGCCATTGCGCAACAAACTCTGGCCACAGAACCTCATTGGTCATAGCATTGTTACTGTCTCCTCCCAGCCACTGAACGGCAATAACGCGAGCGTAGAAAAGGGCACCAAAAAAAGCAGCAAAGAACATGACTTCGGAGAAAATAAACCAGCTCATACCTTGTTTGTAGGAGTCGCCGAGTTGGTTACTGTATTTACCGCTCATGGATTCGTTGATTTGGTCACGAAACCAACCAAAGAGCATGACGGCTATAACGACTAAGCCAATGGTCAATACAGTACTGCCATAACCATCCTGCTCTTTGCTCATATCAATAACAGTGTGTCCAGCGCCCCAGGCAATTAAGCCTAGCCCAACTGCACCAACAATTGGCCAGGGACTGGAAGCAGGAACATAATAACTTTGTTGTTCTGCCATAACGTCGTTTCCTTATTCTGTTTTTAACAGCTGAGCAATTGCTTCAGCCGACGTATTGGCTGTCATATCGTACAGCGTGTATGACAGGGTAAAGGTCGTAATATGATCGGGAATGTCCGGGTCCAGATAAAACTGCATTGGCATTTCTGTTTCAGCGCCAGCGGCCAGCGGTTGCTGGTTAAAGCAAAAGCATTCTACTTTGTTCAGGTAAAGAGAGGCTTCCGCAGGCGCTACAGATGGAATAGCCTGAGCGATCATGTTTGAGGAAGTCGGGTTTCCTGCTAAAAAATTAACTACTTTAACTTCACCGGGATGAATCTTGACTTGCTTGATCGATGGCTCAAACTTCCACGGAATACCTTTGGCATTGCGTGTCAGGAATTGCACCGTGACCGTGCGTGATTCATCCACTTCAACCTGTTGATAAACCGCTGCTTCGTTACTGGTACGACCGTTAAAGCCGGTCACTTCACAAAATACGTCGTAAAGTGGTACCAGGGCGAAGCCGAATGCGAACATTCCAGCGACTGTCAGTAACAGTCGCTTAACCAGAATGCTGTTGTCGGGACGCTGTTCAGACATGATTTATCACTCCACTTTGGGCGGTTTTTCAAAGGTGTGATAAGGCGCTGGTGACGGAACTGTCCACTCCAGTCCTTCCGCGCCTTCCCAGGGTTTAGCCGCTGCTTTTTCGCCGCCTTTAACGCACTTAATAGCCACCCAAAGGAAAATAAGCTGTGATAGCCCAAAGGCAAAACCACCGATACTTGCTATCTGGTTAATATCAGCAAACTGCGTGGCGTAATCCGGAATACGTCTTGGCATACCGGCAAGTCCTGCAAAGTGCATAGGGAAGAACAGCACGTTTACGGAAATAAGCGATGTCCAGAAGTGAGTTTTCGCCAGCGTACTGTCGTACATATGCCCGGTCCACTTAGGTAGCCAGTAATAAGCCGCTGCCATAATAGAGAAAATGGCACCTGTGACCAAAACATAGTGGAAGTGGGCGACGACGAAGTACGTGTCGTGATACTGGAAGTCAGCGGGAGTTATAGCCAGCATTAAGCCGGAGAAACCACCTATGGTAAACAGGATCACAAACGCCAGCGCAAACAGCATGGGTGTTTCAAAGGTCATGGAGCCGCGCCACATAGTGGCTACCCAGTTAAAGATCTTCACCCCGGTGGGAACCGCAATGAGCATGGTGCAGTACATAAAGAACAGCTCAGCAAACACTGGCATACCGGTGGTGAACATATGGTGAGCCCAGACCAGGAAGGACAGTAAGGCAATGGCCGCCGTGGCATATACCATGGAGGAGTAGCCGAACAATCGTTTGCGGGCAAAGGCCGGGATAATTGCTGAAATGATACCGAAGGACGGTAAAATCATGATGTAAACTTCCGGATGCCCAAAGAACCAGAATATATGCTGGTACATCACTGGGTCACCACCGCCAGCGGCGTCAAAGAAACTCGTACCGAAGTATTTGTCGGTAAGCAACATGGTAACGGCACCCGCCAGTACTGGCATTACGGCAATAAGCAGAAAAGCCGTAATAAACCAGGTCCAGACGAACAATGGCATTTTCATGTAATTCATGCCCGGTGCGCGCATGTTCATAATAGTAACGATGACGTTAATAGCGCTCATAATGGATGAAATACCCATAATGTGTACTGAAAATACGAACAATGCCGTTGAATCCGAGCTGTAAGTTGTTGAAAGCGGTGCGTAAGCTGTCCAGCCAAATGCCGGGCCTCCACCTTCCATAAACAAAGAACCCAATAAAATCATGAAAGCAAAAGGTAAAATCCAGAAACTCCAGTTATTCATCCGGGGCAGCGCCATATCTGGTGCGCCAATCATCATGGGGATCATCCAGTTAGCCAAACCCGTAAAAGCAGGCATAACTGCGCCGAAAATCATAACCAGACCATGTACTGTGGTCATTTGATTAAAGAATTGTGGCTCAACAAGCTGCAGCCCAGGTTGGAACAGCTCGGCGCGGATGACCATCGCCATAGCACCGCCCACCAAAAACATGGTGAAACTTAGCCATAGGTACATTGAACCAATATCTTTATGGTTAGTTGTAAATAGCCAGCGACCAATACCAGACGGCTTATGATCGTGGTGTGTATCGTGATGTGTTTCTTCCACTACAGTGCTCATCACCGTCTCCTTATTGATTCATGACTTCGTTAATATCGGCGGCCTGAATCAGGTCTCCGGTATCGTTACCCCAGGCATTACGCTCATAGGTGATAACCGCGGCTAATTCGCGCATGGAAAGTTGACTTCCAAAGGCTTGCATTGCGGTGCCGGTAACGCCGTTAACGACGGTGTCGATGTGTTTATCTTTGGCTTCAGGGTCTACCGCAACGCCGGAACCCGCAAGTGCAGGGAAGGTGCCGTCAACGCCTTGACCGTTAGCCTGGTGACAAGCAGAGCAGGTACTGTTGTAAATTTTTTCACCGAGATCCATGAGTTCGTCTTCTGACATTTCCATGGCAAGCAATTCTTGTTCACGTTCCCGTGCCTTGCGTTGCTCTTCCTCTTTCTCAGTAATCCACTTTTCGTATTCAGCTGGTTCTTTAGCTATAACAACGACGGGCATAAAACCATGATCTTTACCGCAAAGCTCTGCGCACTGACCCCGATAAATACCCGGTTCATCGACCCTGGTCCAGGTTTCGTTAATAAAGCCCGGGTTAGCGTCTTTTTTTACGGCAAAGTCAGGAACCCACCAGCTGTGAATAACATCGTCCGATGTAACCAAAAAACGTACCTTCCTGTCAGTCGGAATAACCAGGGGACGGTCCACCTCCAGCAAGTAGTTCTCGCCTTTTTCAAACTGATTATTAATTTGCTCCTGCTGAGTGGCTAAACGACTAAAGTATTCAACATCGTTTTCAAAGTATTTGTAATGCCATTTCCACTGCGACCCAGTTATCTGAACCGTCACGTCTGCATCTGCCGTGTCTTCCATGGCAATGAGTGTGGTTGTTGCCGGCACAGCCATGCCTGCGAGAATAAGTAGAGGCACTATAGTCCAGGCAATTTCTACTTTGACGTTTTCGTGGAAATTTGCAGGTTTAGGGTTTTTCGACTTCCGATGGCGGATTATCGAAATGAACATGAGACCAAATACAATCGCACCAATGACACAGCAGATGTAAAAGATAATCATATGGAGATCGTAAACTTGGTTACTCACTTCAGTGACACCTTGGGTCATATTGAGACGCGACTGAGCAACAGCCGGTAGACTCGTTAGCGCCAATAGTGCCCACAAAGGCTTCATTTTCACGTGGCTTCTCCTCTTATTCTTCAATGAGACAGCAAAGCAAGTTTTGCTAGCCTGAATTAGAAGAACAAAGAGGTAAGCAGAAAAAGGTACAGCTTCTCCCCAGAAATCGCTTTCTCTACTGACTCTTTGTTGTAGTTATCGTTATTATATTATTTTTATAATCGGGTACTGCATTTATTAACGAATTTACAACCAAAGATCCAGATCAAATCACGCGAACGAACAAAAAATAAGCGGATCTGTTAAAAAAAGGCTGCGAAAGCAGCCTTGGGGAAGAAAACACACTAACAAAGGTGGGGTTAGTGCAGGTGGGATGTCAGTGTGTTTTTATCAAACAGGAAATATTGTGTTTCACTTAATTTACTGGCCATTTTTGCACGCTGCCAGGTACGGCTGGAAACCGAATCGAGATAACCGATAACCATACTACTGGTACCTGCTAGTAAAGCCTGTTCCAGCGCCCATTCACAACGTTCGACAGAATGACTGCGTAACCAGCGGATTTGAGATTCAGCTACGCCACAGGCAATAAGTTGCTGAATGACGTTTTTATCGCCACCAATAACTGTTATCCACTGGCTCGGTTTTTGTTGCAAAGCCCGCTGTACAACCGGAGACAGGCTATCGACGTCAAATGAATCCTGACTGCGTTTCGCGTCTACAGGGAAAGGCGACACCGGCGCTTCGGCAGTCCACAAACCCGGGTGATGTAGTTTTTGCTGATATTGAGTTTTCATAAGGTCGCTCCGTTTCTGATCACACCCACCGCAAGCCCTTCAATGGCAAAAACTTGCTCGGCAAGGTTGACAGTAATGGTAGAGAAATCTTCATTTTCAGGATGAAGCAAAATAGTTTTTCCGCGCTGTTCAAAACGCTTTACAGTGACTTCGTCTTCAACTCGTGCAACGACTATTTGTCCGTTACGTGCTTGTTCGGTTTTATGTACAGCCAGTAAGTCACCGTCTAAAATGCCAATGTCTCTCATGCTCATACCGTTTACTTTAAGTAAGAAACTGGCGGCTGGATGAAACAGTGATTCGTCAATTTTGTAATGGCCTTCAACGTGTTGTTCAGCCAATAAAGGTTCACCTGCTGCAACCTGGCCGATTAACGGCAGGCCATCGGCGATATCGTAGTCATCGCCGACAAGGCGAATACCGCGCGACATGCCGGGGAGTATTTCGATAACGCCTTTACGGGCCAGCGCTTTCAGGTGCTCCTCCGCAGAGTTGGCAGAGCGGAAACCCAGCTTATGGGCAATTTCGGCACGGGTCGGCGGCATACCGGTTGCGTGCAGATTATCCTTAATAAGCTCAAGAATTTCAGATTGTCTTGGTGTTAACGGGCGCATAATGTACCTGTTTATTTGTACAGTGATACTGTGAGTATATACAGGTAAATTGATTTCGCAAGTAATTTCTTGAACGACATTTTTACACGAAGTTGGTATCCTGTATTTCTGTTTAAAACAGAGGTCTCTATATGAAAGGAATAAGCCGCTTTTTCCCAATTTTTAAATACCCGTTACGCTGGTTAACGCGCTTTCAGGAAATTTGGGATGGCACTGAAGAAGAGCATTCAGCAACTGTTGGCAAGCCAATTGTTTATGTAATGCGTTCAACCTCTAAAGCGGATCTATCAATTTTACAGCGGGCGGCGCACAAGCGTGGCTTGCCAGACCCTGTCGACCCTCTTGTGGTTAATGGTAAAACCTATAACCGAATCATGTATCTGGAAGAATTGGCGAATGAGGTCTCGGATCAAACTGTGTCCGAATTTCACCAGTTATTAACCCTGCACAAAGACCAGCCGGAGCTGGATGTTCAACTGATACCTGCGGGCGTATTCTGGGGCCGCCAGGCCGGAGAAGAAGCGCATGCCGGTAATACTATGACCGGTGACTTAGATAATCCGGGCCATTGGCGTAAATTCTGGCTGGTAATTTTTTCTGGTCGACAAGTGTTACTGCGTTTCTCTCGTTCGGTGAGCCTGGGCACTATGGCGCGTGACCACGGCACCGATATGCGTATTGCGCACAAATTGGCGCGGGTAGCGCGAGTTCACTTCGTCCGTATGCGCCATGCTGTTGCCGGCCCTAAACTAAGTCAGCGCAAAGAGCTGATGTCAGCACTCATTAATACCCCGGCGCTAAAAAAAGCGGTATCGGATGAAGCCAGAGGTAAGAAGATTAGTGAAGAAGCCGCCCGCAAGCGCGCTTTATCTTATATCGATGAAATAGCCGCCAACTATAATTCAACACTTATCCGGGTGTTAGATCGTTTTATGACCTGGATGTGGAACCGGATTTACAACGGCATTCATGTAAAAGGCGGGGATACGATTCGACGACTGGCGCAACAAGGACACGAAGTTATCTATGTGCCTTGTCATCGCAGCCATATGGACTACTTGCTGCTCAGCTATGTTATTTATAAAGAAGGCCTTGTGCCGCCGCATATCGCGGCTGGCGTGAACCTTAACTTTTTCCCTGTTGGTGGCATTTTCCGCCGTGGCGGCGCGTTCTTTATTCGCCGCAGCTTCCGGGGTAACAAACTGTATTCAGCGGTTTTTCGCGAATATTTGTGCTGGTTGTTCCAGAAGGGTTACCCGGTGGAATACTTCAGTGAAGGCGGCCGCTCCAGAACCGGCCGCTTATTACCGCCTAAAACCGGCATGCTGGCAATGACCGTGCAGGGCATGTTGCGGGACCAGCAACGCCCAGTATCGCTGGTGCCAGTGTACCTTGGTTACGAGCATATTATGGAAGTGGCTACTTACCTGAAAGAGCTTAAAGGTAAGGACAAAGAAAAAGAGTCGGTTTTTCAAATTCTGAAAACCGTGGCCAAGCTGCGCAATTTTGGCCAGGGCTTTGTGACTTTCGGTCAGCCTATTAATTTAAAACACCATTTGGACAAAGTGGCGCCTAACTGGCATGAGTCGGTCACGCGAGGGGCACAGGAACCGGAACGCCCGGGCTGGTTGAACCCGGTGGTAGGTGGTTTAGCCGAGCAAGTTATGCAGGGCATTAACGATTCAGCGGCGGCAAACAGCGTTAACCTTACCGCATTGGCGCTACTGAGTTCAGAGCACCACGCGCTGATGAAAGAAGAGTTGTTGGCTCAACTGGAGGTTTATCTGGGCGTGCTGCGCGAAGTGCCATACAGCAATATGATGAGCGTGCCGGAGGAGACACCGGAAGAGCTTTGGCAACAGGCACTGCGCACCGACAAATTTACGGTTGATAGCGACACCATGGGTGAAGTCGTGTCGCTGGAGCGCATGACAGCCATAGCAATGACGTATTACCGGAATAACATTCTTCATTTGATGGTCGTTCCCGGTATTGTTGCGTCAATTATCATGGCTAAGAAGAAAGTCAGCGTGGCCGAAATTGGGGCGCGGACGCAGGCAATTTATCCGTCGTTAAAAGCCGAGCTCTATTTGAGTCATAATGTTGAAGACTTACCGCTCTGGACGGAAGCTCTTGCTGAAGAGTTGGCGCGACAAAAGCTAATTACTCTGGAAGACGGTGTTTGCACCATAGCGCAACGGGAAAGTGCGCAGTGGTATCGGCTGAGGTTATTGGCCAACAGTGCCAGCGAAACCTTGCAGCGTTATTGTATTGTACTTGAGTTGCTGCAACAGGCGCAGCCTATTATGCGGGCAGATCTCGAAAAGCAATCTATTACCCTGGCCGAACGCTTAAGTTCAATTCACGGTATTGACGCCCCGGAATTTTACGATAAGAAAGTTATGTCGACGCTGATTGCCAGTTTAAAACAGCAAGGTCTGGTAGAAATTAATGACGACGGCCAGCAAATTGCTGCCGAGCCGGTGGGCGAGCTCAGCGATCAGGTCGATGAGCTCATTGACGGCCCTGTGCTACAAACCATTCGTCAGTCGGTTGAGCAGTTTGTTCAGCAGCTAAAAGAGCAGGCAGAACATGAACAAAAAGAAGCACCCAAAGAAGAGCAAAAGCCGACTGAGAGTAATCAGAACCAGTAATGCACGGCTAAGCCAATAGCGAATACCATGCCAATATAATGGTTATGCAGAAAAGCCTGGAAGCACTTTCCGGGCTCTCTGTGCCGTATTAACCAGTGCTGGTAAGCAAACAACAGAAAAATAGCCGCTAATGCCAGCCACACCCAAAGTTCAACGGTAATTAAGTGCAATATCCAGCCCAATAAGGCCAGAGTCGCGAGTTGCAACAGGCCAATAGCCAGACGGTCGAAGCGGCCAAACAAAATTGCCGTGCTCTGCAGGCCTATCTTTAAGTCGTCTTCGCGGTCCGCCATGGCGTATTCGGTATCGTAGGCGACCGTCCAGAGAATATTGGCAAGAAATAGTAAGCCAGCAATAAACCATTGGTCAGACTCTAGTGCGGTAAAGGCCATGGGAATGCCGAAACTAAAGGCGATGCCCAGCACTATTTGTGGCAAATGCGTCCAGCGTTTACAAAACGGGTAAAGTGCCGCTACGCCGGCAGCGAAAAAGCTGAGCATGACCGTTTCAGTGTTCAGCTGCATAACCAACCCGAAGGCAATGGCTAACAGCGCGATGAAGCCTATCATTGCTTCAGTTGCCGATATTCTTCCCGCCGGGATAGGACGCTGACGGGTGCGGCGTACGTGACCGTCATAATTGCGGTCGGCAAAGTCGTTAATAACACAACCGGCAGAGCGCATGACAAAAGTACCGAGCAAAAATATGACAACTATACGCAGGGGCGGCTCGCCGGCTCCGGCTATCATGAGTGCCCATATAGTTGGCCAGGCAAGTAGATAGGTACCAATGGGTCTGTCCGCACGCATTAACTGCCAAAAAGCGACTAACTTTTGCATACTAACTCCTGTTATTCGGCGAAGAGTACAGTGGCGAGGGCTGCAGAAATACTTCACTGACTAACAGTTGCTCACCGCCCGTTGAAAATATTCGGCGTCTGCTGAGCAGCCTCTGGTTTATCCCAAACCACTGCTGATTAAGCCGAGCAACCGGGTGTTCCAGAGCAACTTTTGCCACTTCTATGTCTCCGCAGTATAAATCGCTACGGGCAAATAAAGACTCGCCCAATGACTGATTCCCCAGTTGTTGTAAATTCAGTGTATTGGCGTTTTCGGCGCTGGGAGAAAATAGACTGCGCGCAAAAACCCAAGGCTTTTCATTACAGTATAGTAGAACTTCACGGATAACGGCTTGGTCTTTACCTTTTAACCTTTGCTTTTCTTCCGTGTTAGGGGCAAGTAACTGCTGACCGAGTAACTTAACGGAGAACTGCTGACCTATCTGCTTCAGGCGTTCTGTAAGTGAACCCTCGTATAGCAGCCAGTCGGCTTGTGTTGGGGTTAATTCAAGTTGTTCAGGCGGTGTCCATTGTAGCGCTTTGCTAACTGGAAAAGCCGGGGTGGCATAAAACTCTGTTGTCATATGTGTTGGCGTTATTAAGTTCTGTCGCTATGATAGCAGAGAGAACTTAATTGAACAGCAATCGGGCCGGGTAGGGCTATGAAACTTCTGATAACAGTATTCGCCAGTATTTTTCTTTGGTTCAGCAGTGTAACGGTAGCGTCGGCAGACGACGTTTCGTACTACGGTTTTGAGCCTGATATCACCACCAATTACCTGAAAGAAGGCAATGATTACCGCTTGGGCTTTATTCGGGTTGCTATTGAAGTGATGGTGCCGGATCCCAGTTACGTTAGTGTGGTAGAGCACCATGCGCCTTTGTTGCGTAATGCCTTTGTGACAATTTTAAGTACCGCGACCGAACGTCAGGTGCGAACCATGACGGGACGCGATCAACTTCGTTTAAAATGTATAGAAAGAGCAAAAGAACTGATGCAGCAGGAAACCGGCAATCCGGTTATCCGCGATGTTCTTTTCACCAAGTACATTTATCAGTGAAGCTGCCGCATTTTAGGGTTTAACCAACGCACTACCAAGCCTGCGAAACAGCCAGAAAGCAGCCCGGCCAGATGGGCTTCGTTAGCAACATTAACCCACAGCATGTCGGTGTAGCCAATTACTAACCACAGCAGCATAAAGATAATGAGCCCCGGTGGCAGATAAAGCGGCGTGGGGCGGTTGAAGCTGTATATCCAGCAGAAGCCAAGCAAGCCATAGACCACACCGGACAGCCCACCAAAGTTAGGGCCATTGAAAAGGTACTGAATAACGTTTGCAGTAATACCGCAGAATAACAGCAGAGCCAGTAACCAGGATATTCCCAGAGAACGTTCAATACGACCGCCCAGATACCACCACCAGAAAATATTAAATACCAGGTGAAGCAGCGTAAAGTGCATCAGCACCGGTGTAATAAAGCGCCAGGGTTGATCATAGGGAAGCGCCGAAAAATATTGGCTGATTCTCAGTGTTTCCAGCACCGCTTCGGGGTACATTTGCACCATCCCGAACACCAGCAACGCCATAGCCGCGACAATTCGGGTCAGCCAACCGCTTTGCTGTAGCAAACTAAAAGACAGTGATGATGAACCTCGTTCCGAAGTTCGCTGTTCCTTTACGGGCTCAGCGGCAAGTTCGGGGTTATCTTTAAACTGTTGAATCAGTGTTTTAGCGGCAGCCTCATAACTGCTCTGATGTAACCATAATTCCAATTGCTCACCGCGTTCAGTAACGCTGACTGGCATGCCTTGCTGACGTAAATACTGATACAGTTTGTGCATCCAGTCTGAGTCGCGGCTGCTGAGCAATCGTCGCATGGTTTAGTTCCTCTCAGTGTGTTCAGGAAAAGACATGGACCAGGCCGTGTAACCGCCATCCATGCTGTGTACATCAGTGAAGCCGTTACCTGCTATGTAATCAGCAGCACCCTGACTGCTAATGCCATGGTAGCAAACCACAATCACTTTTTGGTTTTTATCAACCGAACTCAGGAACTGCGGCAGGTTGCTGTTATCCAGGTGTTGAGAGCCCGAAATGTGGCCCGCAGCAAAGGACTGCGGATCACGGATATCAACAAAAATCGCATCGCCATTTTGCCAATGCTCGACGGCGATGGGTAATTCCATTAGCTGATAATTGCTCATTTACGCATTAATCCCAGTTCAGTATGACTTTGCCGGACTGGCCTGAAATCATGGTTTCAAAGCCTTTCTCAAAGTCATCAATAGGCATTTCGTGCGTTAAAATAGGCGAAATATCCAGCCCGGACTGCAGCAAGCTGGCCATTTTGTACCAGGTTTCAAACATCTCGCGGCCATAAATGCCTTTAATAACCAGACCTTTAAAAATAACCTGGTTCCAGTCTATAGCGATATTTTCAGGCGGAATGCCCAGCATGGCAATTTTGCCGCCATGGTTCATGGTTTCCAGCATTTGTGAGAAAGCTGATGGCACACCTGACATTTCCAGACCCACATCAAAACCTTCTTTCATGCCTAGTTCAGTCATTACGTCGGACAGCTTCTCTTTGCTAACGTCCACTGCGCGGGTAACGCCCATTTTACGAGCTAAGTCCAGGCGGTATTCGTTGACGTCGGTAATAACCACGTGGCGTGCGCCAACGTGACGGGCAACGGCTGCTGCCATAATACCAATAGGACCCGCACCGGTAATCAGCACGTCTTCACCCACCAGGTCAAAAGCCAGGGCGGTGTGAACCGCATTACCAAATGGGTCAAATACAGCTGCCATTTCATCAGTAACGTCATCTGGAAGTTTAAAAGCGTTTTCAGCTGGCAGTGCCAGGTATTCTGCAAAAGCACCCGGACGATTCACACCCACACCATAGGTATTGCGGCATAAGTGACGACGGCCGGCGCGACAGTTACGACAGTGACCACAGGTAATGTGACCTTCTCCGGAAACGCGGTCGCCAATTTCAAAGCCACGAACACCGTCGCCCATAGCGGCAACTTCACCCACGTACTCGTGGCCGACCACCATAGGCACCGGAATGGTTTTCTGCGACCAGTCGTCCCATTTATAAATGTGAACATCGGTACCGCAAATGGCGGTTTTCTTAATTTTAATCAGCAAATCGTTGTAGCCGCACTCCGGTTTCTCAACGTCGGTCATCCAGATGCCGGGTTTTGCGTGCAGTTTTGATAAAGCTTTCATTCTTTACTCCTTAAATCACACCCAGCTCTTTACCAATACGGGTAAAGGCTTCAATGGTGCGATCCAGTTGTTCACGTGTGTGTGCCGCAGACATCTGCGTGCGGATACGAGCTTTGCCTTTAGGAACGACAGGGAAGGAAAAGCCGATCACATAAATATCTTCTTCCAACAGGCGATCTGACATTTCTGACGCGAGTTTGGCGTCGCCGACCATAACAGGAATAATGGCGTGGTCTGCGCCGCTCAAAGTAAAGCCTGCGTTCGTCATTTGCTCACGGAAGTAGCTGGCGTTTTCCCACAGTTGGCTGCGCAACTTGCCGCCTTCTGCCAGCATATCCAGTACACGAATAGATGCCTGCACAATGGCAGGTGCTACTGAGTTAGAGAACAGGTAAGGGCGTGAACGCTGGCGTAACCAGTCAATAACTTCTTTCTTACCTGAAGTGTAACCACCAGAAGCACCACCCAGCGCTTTACCTAAGGTACCGGTGATAATATCAACACGGCCAATAACGTCGCAGTATTCATGTGTGCCTTTACCATTTTCGCCTAAGAAACCGGTGGCATGGCAGTCATCCATCATGACCAGTGCGTCGTATTTGTCGGCCAGGTCGCAAATACCTTTTAAGTTGGCAATAACGCCGTCCATTGAGAACACACCGTCGGTAGCAATTAATTTATGGCGCGCACCGTCTGCGTCAGCTTGCTTAAGTTGAGCCTCTAAGTCTTCCAGATTGTTGTTTTTGTAGCGGAAGCGTTTCGCTTTACTCAAGCGAATACCGTCAATAATGCTGGCGTGGTTGAGCTCGTCACTAATAATAGCGTCTTCGGGGCCCATTAGGGTTTCGAACAAACCGCCGTTGGCGTCAAAACATGACGAATACAAAATGGTGTCTTCTGTTCCTAAAAACTCGCTCAGTTTTTGTTCCAGCGTTTTGTGAATATCCTGAGTACCACAAATAAAACGCACTGAAGCCGTACCAAAACCGTGTTCGTCCAGACCTTGCTTGGCGGCTTTTATTAAGTCCGGGTGGTTTGCCAGACCCAGATAGTTGTTAGCGCAGAAGTTAAGTACCTTGCGGTTATTCACAGTAATTTCAGAGCTTTGGTCCGAACTGATAATACGTTCTTTCTTGTACAAGCCTTCGGCTTTGGTTTCGGCCAGTTGGTCGGCCAGTTGCTGATAAAAGGCTGAGCTCATTTTTTACTCCACTATTTGAAAACGTAAGTTACCCTCTAGTTTACTGATGTTAGTCGCAACTCGCATCCTTAATTTGAATATCGGGCTTTTGTTTAGTGTGCACTTGCGTGTACTCTTTAGGGCAAATGAAAAGCGTGCAAATAAAGTGCTTGCACAAATAACGGTTTAGGAGACTCTATGCACCGCCGAGCAATTTATCCGGGAACCTTTGATCCTATTACAAATGGCCATGCCGACTTAATTGAACGAGCCGCCAACTTGTTCAGTGAAATTGTTGTGGGTATTGCAGAAAGCCCCAGTAAAAAGCCGCTGTTTAGTCTGGAAGAGCGGGTTTTGCTGGCGCAGCAAGTGACTGAAAACCTCGATAATGTCACTGTCGTTGGCTTTTCCGGGCTGTTAGTGAACTTTGCCAAAGAGTACGAAGCAACAGTGCTTATTCGCGGGTTACGCGCGGTGTCTGACTTTGAATACGAATTTCAGCTAGCCAATATGAACCGACGTTTGGCGCCGAATCTGGAAAGCGTGTTTTTGACGCCGGCAGAGGAAAACTCGTTTATTTCATCTTCTTTAGTAAAAGAGGTGGCGCTGCATGGCGGCGACGTATCCGGTTTTACTGACGCCCGGGTGGCGTCAGCACTGGAACAGAAGTTTTCCGGTAAGCGTCCGGGTAAAAGTTAACCCCGCTTAACCAAAGGCTACGTGATAAAACACGATGCTCATCAGTACCGGACATAAATAACGGATATGCCAGCGTAACAAGGTTAAGCCGACACTACCCGCAGCAATAGCTTTTAGGTGATTGCTGCGGTGCCATAACCAGCCTACCACCAGCAAGTAGAATAACCCTGACAGCGGCAGCTGGAACTGTGTGACCGCAGTAACAACCCAGCCAAACAGCGGCTCAAAGAACAGAATCAACAGCAATGAAAACATCGCGATAACGCTCAGTGACAGGGCGGTTGCCACTGGTCGTTTCAGTTTGCGTTCTTCTATGCAGTAAGACACCGGTACTTCGGCCTGAGCAATGGTCGAGGTTAGAGCGGCAATACTCAGCAACATAAAAAATGCAAAAGCCACAAAAGGTCCGGCAATGCCCATGCTATTAAATAGCTCTGGCAGTACCGCAAAAATGAGCTGGCCTTCGCCAATGAGTTTAGAGCCTTCGCCGACATTAACGCCCAGGTGAATGCCTGCATACAGAGCAGGAATAATTAACAACCCTGCCAGAAAAGCGATAAAAGTATCCAGTGCAGCCACTGACAAGCTTAAACGACCTAAGTTAGCACCGGGCTTTAGATAGGAGCCGTATATCATCATGCCGCCCAAACCAATGGAAAGCGAGAAGAACGCCTGGCCCATAGCCGCCACTAAAATGCTGGTGTCAGTCATGAGGCTGAAGTCGGGGACAAGGTATTTTTTCAGGCCTTCGTCGGCGCCGGGTAAGGTCAGCATGTAGGCAATAAGCGCTACCAGTAAAACGACTAAGGTAGGCATCAGACGCTTTGACCAGCGCTCTATACCCTTTTCCACGCCCTGAAACACTACGTAAGCGGTGGCGAGTAAAAATACAGCGGTGAAAATTAAGTCGCGGGTTAGTGAGCTGTTCAGCAAAAATTCGGCAGCAACTTCAATACCAAAGCCACGAGCCAGAAAGCCTAAAGCGTGAACTAGCATCCAGCCGGCCACCACATGATAAAAGCTGAGCATTAAGCAGGAGCCCAGCACATTAAGGTAACCCATTAAGCGGCCAATAGGGCGGGCGCGTCCTTCGGACAGCTGCGTTAAGGAGCGAACCGGGTTCGCCTGCGCACTATGGCCTATCAGCATTTCGCTGTATAAAGCGGGTATGGCAAGTATAAAGATTACGCAAAGATACACCAGCAGGAAGGCGCCGCCGCCGTGGTTCGCAACCTGAGTAGGGAAGCCCCAAATATTTCCCAGGCCAACGGCAGAGCCCGCGGCTGCTAATATAAAGCCAATTCGGCTGTGAAAGGAGTCACGCATAAATGATCAGAAACCCACTGCTGCATACAAAAGTCAGGCGGGCATTCTAACGAACTGGCAAAATTTTGCTCTATCTTTTTTTACACAATCAGGTTAATATTCGCGCCCTGAAAATTAGCCAGTAACCAAACTGTAAAACAGGATTTTTTACGCTGTGTTGCTGCTGTTAACGTTAACGAACGACCGTAATCTCAGGAGCCTTACGTCATGCCTAATCTGGATCTGAGCCGCTACGGCATCACAGATGTCGAAGAAATTGTCCATAATCCGTCCTACGACCTGCTATTCGAAGAGGAAACTCGCGACGACCTGCAAGGTTATGAAAAAGGAACGGTAACGGACCTGGGTGCGGTTGCTGTCGATACCGGAATTTTCACCGGACGTTCCCCTAAAGACAAATACATTGTCCGCGATGACACAACTCGCGATACCGTCTGGTGGGCTGACCAAGGCAAAAACGACAACAAACCACTATCGACCGAAACCTGGAATGAACTGAAAGGTTTGGTCACTGAGCAGTTGTCGCACAAACGTTTGTTTGTGGTTGATACCTATTGCGGTGCTAATGAAGACACTCGTCTTGCTGTTCGCTTCATTACCGAAGTGGCATGGCAGGCACATTTTGTAAAAAACATGTTCATTCGCCCAAGCGAAGAAGAGCTGGAAAACTTTGAGCCAGACTTCGTTGTCATGAACGGTGCTAAGTGCATTAATCCTAAGTGGCAGGAACAGGAACTGAATTCAGAAAACTTTGTGGCGTTTAACTTAACTGAAAAAATTCAGTTAATTGGCGGCACCTGGTACGGCGGCGAAATGAAAAAAGGTATGTTCTCAATGATGAACTACTTCCTGCCGCTAAAAGGCATTGCTTCTATGCATTGCTCTGCCAACGTTGGTCAAGAAGGCGACGTAGCTGTTTTCTTCGGCTTGTCAGGCACGGGTAAAACCACCCTGTCGACTGACCCGAAACGCGCACTCATTGGTGACGACGAACACGGTTGGGATGACGACGGCGTATTCAACTTTGAAGGCGGTTGTTATGCGAAAACCATTAACCTGTCGAAAGAAGCGGAACCGGACATATACAACGCGATTCGCCGTGACGCACTATTAGAAAACGTTGCTGTTGATGACAACGGTGTTGTCGACTTTGATGACAACTCGAAAACCGAGAACACTCGCGTGTCTTACCCTATTTACCACATTGACAACATTGTTAAGCCGGTGTCTAAAGCGGGTCACGCGAAGAAAGTTATTTTCCTGACGGCTGACGCGTTTGGCGTATTACCGCCGGTGTCTAAGCTGACTAAAGAACAGGCGCAGTATCATTTCTTGTCCGGCTTTACTGCTAAATTAGCCGGTACTGAGCGTGGTGTAACCGAACCTACACCTACTTTCTCCAGCTGTTTTGGCGCGGCGTTCTTAAGCCTTCACCCAACGCAGTACGCGGAAGTATTAGTGAAGCGTATGGAAGCGGCTGGCGCAGAAGCCTACCTGGTTAACACTGGCTGGAACGGTACCGGCAAGCGCATTTCTATTAAAGCGACTCGCGCTATTATTGACGCCATTTTAGATGGTTCAATTGAAGATGCTGAATTTGTGCAGTTGCCTCACTTTAACCTGGCTATGCCAACTGAGCTGGCCGGCGTTGAAGACAGTAGCATTCTGGACCCACGTAAAACATACGAAGATGACGGTGAGTGGGACGTTCGCGCCAAAGACTTAGCCGAACGTTTTGTCGCAAACTTTGAGAAATTTACTGATACCGATAACGGTAAAGCGCTGGTTGCCGCAGGCCCTCAGCTGTAAATTCATAGTTTGAAACAAATTAAAGGGCTCGTAACACTTGTTACGGGCCCTTTGTCTTTCTAAGATAGGCGCTTCTTAAGCAAATAACAGAAAAATAACATGCGCCTTTCAGTTAATAATGTCACTAAGCGTTACCGCACCGTAACGGCGGTAGACGCTATCTCCCTCGATATTCAGCCCGGCAAGATTCAGGCGTTACTCGGTCCTAACGGTGCCGGGAAGTCGTCCCTGGTTCGTATGCTGGTTGGCCTCACTCAGCCCGATGAGGGTGAGATCCTCGTTGAGAACAGTGGTGAGAGTATTGAGCTGACCTATCACGACTTTGCTTACCTGCCTGAAGACCGTGGTTTGTATCAGGACCGAACCATACTGGATAACTTGAATTACATTGCCAGTTTGCGCGGGTTGAAGCTAAGCGATATACGCAGCGATATTGATAGCTGGCTGGAGCGGTTTGAACTGACTGATCGTAAAGACGAGCCTTTGCGTCAGATGTCTAAGGGAAACCAGCAAAAAGTACAACTTATTGCCACGCTGCTGCACGACCCTCAACTGGTGATTCTGGATGAGCCCTTTTCGGGTTTAGACCCGGTAAACCAGGAGCATGTACTGACGGTATTAAACGAGTTGCGCGAACGCGGCAAAACGGTGGTGTTAAGTGCACACCAAATGGAGCTGGTTGAGCGTTTAGCCGACACCATGTTGTTAATGAATAAAGGACGCGCGGTAGCTCAGGGCAGCTTGCAGGAAATACGCGATACCTTGCTGCCTAAGCCGGTTTACCGGGTAACAACCAATGCTCAGCTTGCGTTAGATAGCTGGCAGGGCGTGGAGCAAATAGAGTCCATGCGTAAAGTGAATGATGAGCAAGTGGAGATAACTTTTGATGCGGATGCCGGTATAGATCAGTTGTGGCCACAACTGGCGCAGCAGGTTCCGATTAAAGCCTTTGCGCCTATTCAGCCCGGATTACACGATTTGTATCTGAATACGATTCGTCGGCAAGCGAGTGATGAGAAAAGCAGCGAGGAGGCGCAGTCATGAAACAGACGAGTCCGGGTTACTTTAAGCAGTTAAAAGCTATTTCGTGGTGGGAGTTTAAGCGCTTTTTTAAATGGAAGCAGGAACTTTTGTCTATTGTCATTTTGGTCGCCATTTTTGTCGTGAGCACTGGCTGGGGCGCAATAGCTCAACTTTTGTCGGATGAATATCACGGAGCTATTTTCTATGAAGAAGGCAAACCCCAGTCTTGGGAGTTTGAGGCCCCAAAAGACTTAAACCTTCGCAGTGCTGGCACCATGGAAGTAAAAAAGTGGAAAGCACAATTACCAGAAGAGCTAGATACATTAATTGTCATAACACCTGAATTAACCGCAAAAGTCTGGGTTAAGAAGTCTCAGACCTGGCAACAGGAATTGCGTAGCGAATTACAGGATCAACTGCAGGATCTGCGTATTCAGCAGTTACCACTGGCTCCGGAAGAAAAAGCGGTTATTGATGAAAAGCCGGATATAGCGTTTTCTATTGAAGAGAGCGAAGAAGCTTCTATTGATGATGCTACTGACAGCTCAGCCAGCATGTTATTGGTGGTTATAATGGTTGGCGTTTTTACCGGCTTCGGTTTGATGATGATGTCGATAACGGCAGAGAAACAACAGCGTGTAACTGAGCAGTTGCTGACTATCGTGACACCGACTCAGTGGATGGATGGCAAAATTATCGGCATTACCTTGCACAGCCTGAAATCGATGCTCTTTATTGGTTTAATGATTTTGGGCGTAAGCCTGGTGGTTGCGGCACTGTCCGATAAGAGCGGTTCAGGTCTGGACTGGGGTATTGGCACGGGTCTGTTGAGTCTTATCTTTGTTTTATTGGGCACGGTCTTAATTAACGCCTTACTAGCGGGCTTTTCCGCAACCATCGATGACCCTAACCACTCCTCCCGCAGTACGGTGATGCTGGTACCTATGTTGCCAATATTTCTCAGCTTTAGTGTGGTAAGTGCGCCTGACTCGACCTTAGCTACGGTGATGAGCATTCTGCCTATTAGCTCCTTTGCGATGATGCCCGCACGCTTACTGCAGACTGACGTTGCGGTATGGGAATGGTTGCTGAGCCTGGTGTTACTAGCGGCCTTTGTCTACTGGATGCGCAATGTAGCGGGGCGATTGTTCGCTATGGGTATTCAGTACTACGGAAAAGAACCGGGCTGGAAGGAAATTTGGCGAGCCGTGTCTGGTAAATAAGGAAGTTTAGGATAAAAAAAGCCGGGAGCTTCAAAATGAAGTATCCCGGCTTTTTATTCGGAGTCTGCTTTACTTAAGCTGTTCAGCGTGCGGCAGCTCAAACGATGGCTTCTCTTCTGCTTTTTCTACCAGGAAGGTATCCATCCAGCGCATAAAGCGCATGCTGTAGTCCAGCTGTGCCGCCACTTTGCGGTTACCATGGCCTTCGCCGGGGTATAACACCAAACGAACCGGTACCTTGCCGTGAGTTTTCAGATAACGGTACAATTCCATGGACTGTGATGGATGAACGCGGGTGTCCTCTTTACCATGCATAATAAGAATTGGCGTACGCGCCTTTTCTGCGTGATAAATTGGGCTGCGCTCTAAGTACCATTCCCACTTGTCCCACGGATAGCTACGGGCATGTACGGCATGCATTTCCTTGGCAATGTCGGTGGTACCAAACTTAGATAAGTTGTCGCTGATACCTACAAACATAACGCTGGCAGCGAAATGCTCGGTCTGTGCTGTTGCGCCCCAGGCCGACGCGTAACCACCGTAAGACCCGCCGGTAATACCCACGCTCGACTCATCGGCTAAACCGATTTCGACCAAGTGTTTCTTGGCATCGACAATGTCGTCAAACTCTTTACCGGCGTAGTCGTTCTGACCCAGCTTAGAGAACTCAACACCACGACCGGTACTGCCACGGTAATTCGGGAAGAGCAGGGCATAACCTTTGGCTGCAGCATGTTTAACCGGCGACGCATAGCGATCTAACCAGCCGTTGCTGTAATGCGACTCAGGACCACCGTGAATCACCATCATGGTCGGGTAGGTCTTGCCTTCTTCGTAGTTGGTTGGGTAAACCACAATACCTTCCAGCTTAAGCCCGTCGCGTGCTTTATAAGTCATGGTTTCCTGACGAGGCATATCGATCTCGGCCAGCCAGGGGTTAGAGTCGGTTAAACGCTCCAGACGACCATTGCTGTATTTGAATGCTTCGCTCGGGTGGCTAGGACGGTGACCGGTCAGAACAAATTCAGATTTGCCGGCTTCGCCGTCCAGGCTGGTGAAAATGGCTTCACCCAACTCTAACAGGCTGCGGCTTTCTAAAAACTTAAGCGTTAATGCCTGAACTTCGGTTTCGGTGCCACGATGACCCAGCCAGATAATTTCTTCATCGGTACGCCAGCTAAAGTCTTTGACTGCGCCTTTGTAGTCAGGCAACACGTTGCGGTGCTCTTGCTCGCGAGTGTCGTAAACAAATAAAGAACCAGCAGAAGGATCGTTGTAGTCAGCAGCGCGGATCATGGCCAAATAACGACCGTCCGGTGAAAATTCTGCACGACCAAGCTTGCTTTCACTTTCAAACGAAGTGACTACTTCGCCGTCCAGACTAATAAGCTGATATTGGCTGCTCATGTAATTGTCATCGATAAGCGAAGTTGGTGCGGTACGAACCAGTAGCTGTTCGTTATTCGGGTGGAAGCTAACCGAAAGCGCGTGCTGGTCGTCGGCGGTAACCGCTTTGGCTTCTGCGTCTTCCTCCCCCAATGAAACATGGTAAACCTGAGTATAGGTTAAGTCTTCTTCGTAGACTTCGGCTTTAAAGCCTTTCTTTTCAAGTTTTTCTTCATCGCTGTCTTTCGCGCCTGAAGACAAAAAGACCAGTTGCTCGCTGTCATCACTCAACGCGTAGCTGCCAATATTGCCGTCAAATTCAAACACCGACTGAATACCGCCGCCGTGCACAGGCATGCGGTAAAGCTCCTGATACTCATCGCCTTCTTCTTTGGCAGTAAAGTACAGGTATTCGCTTTGCGGACCAAAGCTGACCCGGCCGAACTTTTTGTCTTTACTCAGGTAAGACGTTTCTTCGCCTTCAGCGTTAATAAGCACTAACTCACTGTAGCTGGAGCCGTCGTCATCTTCGTACGGAGTACGGGGTGTTGAGCGGATAACCGCAGTGAACTGACCATCCGGCGACAGTTGAGCCGAACGAATGGCTTTGGTGGTTACGGTTTCCATTAGCGTCATCTCGCGGGCATCAATATCTGCCGCCCAGACCGCTAATGCCATACCGCCTACAGCACGTAAAAGCATAATGTTCTCCAGTTTCTTGTTCTGATTAAGATTGTTTTTTTATGACTCTCGTTTTAGTAATCGGCGAGTCGCTTCGGCGCCCCGGGCAACTAAGCGAACTTGCAGAATCGTTTTTTCGGTAATAATTTCGCGTTCTTCTTCGTCTACGTCAAAGCAGTCGGCTCCGGCGCTGAATACAATTTTGGCAATAGTGTCCGACTGTAACTCGGCCAATTCGCGGCTAAACGACTGCTCGTTAACTAAATAGTCCTCCAGTTCCGCCTTGAAGTGATCTATTTCGCGCACTACCGCCAAACGGAAACTGCGTGAACGACCGGAACGCTCCTGCAGCAATAATCTGAAGGTGGCGGTATTGTTTGCCACAAATTGCATAAAAGTTTCTATAGATACCCGAATAATAGAGCCGCCGGATTCAATGCGCTGACGCGCCTGGCGTAATAGTTGGCGTAAAGCCAAGCCGCATTCGTCGACCAAAGTGAGTCCTAACTCATCCATGTCACGAAAGTGTCTGTAGAATGACGTGGGAGCAATTCCGGCTTCGCGCGCGACCTCACGAAGGCTCAAACTGGAGAAACCGTTTTCAGCGCTTAATTGGTTCATTGCCGCGTTAATTAACGCCTGTCGGGTTTTCTCTTTCTGCTTTGCGCGAATTCCGGCCATAGTCGTATAGTCATCTTTGCGTGTATATTAAGAATGATAACACAGCTTTTTACACTTTTACCGCTTGTAATTTGAACACGAAACACGTACATTCAGCGTACAGGTGTACGCTATTAGACGCCTGCCTTTATTTGAATGTTTTAGGTTATATGCATGCAAAAGATTTCTGAAAAGCCCCCCATTATCTGGTTAAACACCCTGGTGTTCTCTATTACCTTTATTGTCGCCATTGTTGGTGTACCTTTATACGCATACAGCGTTGGCATTGGTGCCGCGTTTTGGTGGGTTATGTTGGGCACGGCGTGTTTCGCCGGCTTATCTATTACTGCGGGCTATCATCGCCTGTGGGCGCATCGTACATACGATGCAAACCCGGTAATTCGTTTTATTTTTGCCATTGGCGGTGCGGTTGCGCTGCAGAACAGTGCGCTTCACTGGTCTTCTGACCACCGTGAGCACCACAAGCACGTTGATGACAACGACAAAGACCCGTATTCAGCTAAGCGAGGCTTCTGGTACTCGCATATTGGCTGGATGATCCGTGAATATCAGGCGAGCCGTTATACTGACTACGATAACGTTAAAGACCTGCAGAAAGACCCAATTGTTATGTGGCAGCACAAGTATTACTTGCCGCTAACTCTGTTTGTGAACTTTGGCTGGCCAATTGCCGCCGGTTTCATGCTGGGCGACGTGTGGGCAGGATTGTTGGTTATTGGCGTGTTGCGCCTGGTGCTAAACCACCACACCACTTTCTTTATTAACTCGCTGGCGCATATTTGGGGTAAACAGCCTTATACCGACAAAAACACTGCGCGCGACAATGGCGTGCTGGCGTTTCTGACGTTTGGCGAGGGTTACCATAATTACCACCACATTTTTGCCGCGGATTATCGTAACGGTATTCGCTGGTGGCAGTTCGACCCAACTAAATGGCTGATCGTAGCCAGTAAATGGCTGGGTCTGGCGAAAAACTTAAAGCGCAGCTCGCCGTATCAGGTCGAGCGGGCGAAACTGCAAATGCAGTTAAAACGAGCTCAGCTGAAAGCTCAGGCAGCGCCGGAATCTTTGTTTGAAAGGGCTCAGGAACATTATGACCAGATGGGCCAGCAGTTGAAGGCATATTATCAGGCTCGTAAAAAGCTTCTGGATACTAAAGCTAAAGCCTTGAAAGAACATGTGCATCACGATATTGATGCGTTGAAGCGTCAGGTTGATGAAATGAAGGCTTCGCTGGAAATGCAAAAACGCTCCTGGAAAGCGCTATTAAATCAAATTCAGCAGCACGCGTAATTATTGGTTGAAATTGCGACGAATGGCATTTGTCAGTACTTGAAAATGTTTAAAATATAAACGATACTGACAAATACATTCGTAGTAACACGCCCTAGTGTGTGGGAGGAAACGATGGAAATTGGTGCAGCAATGAACTCAGGCCTGCAGGGTATGCAACGTGCAAACCAGCAGGTATCACAAGCGAGTCAGGAAATTGCGTCTGCTTCAACATCGGGTCGTAATGATGTTCAGCAGCAAAGTAATGCCGTTGCAAATGGTGCCCAGGCCGCAACTGAAACTGCGTCAGAAACCAGCCAAAGCGTTACGGCTGCCAACACAACTGATTCTTTGGTTTCATTAAACCAAGGGCAGACCAACTTTGAGTCAAACACCCGTACGGTAGAAACTGCCGACGAGATGTTGGGCACAATGATTGATACCAGCGCTTAATGTTCTAGTATGAATATCTCACCAGCGTTACCGCCTATTCCTGTAGCATCGGCACCACCTGCGGAGTCGATGAACAGGGATAATTTGCAGCGACCGTTGGTGAACGAACCTGCCAAATCTGATCAATCCAGTAATAAAGCCGATACCCAGGCAGACCGCAAACCCGACGCGAAAGCGGATGGTAAGCCCGACAGCAAAAAAGCCACCGACAAAGCCAGCAAAGAAGTTACTGACAATGCTGAAAAGAATCAGCAGAAGCTCAGTGAAGAAGAAGTTGAAAAAGTCGATGAGCTAAAAAGCCGTGATCAGGAAGTTCGTGTACATGAACAAGCCCACGCGGCAGTTGGCGGCCAGCATGCTGGCTCGCCTTCCTATGAATACGAACGCGGGCCTGACGGTAAGTCTTATGCTGTGGGCGGCGAAGTTCAAATAGATGTCAGCCCGGTTAACGGTGATCCGCAAGCGACCATTCAAAAAATGCAGTTGGTACGTCGCGCGGCATTAGCGCCGGCACAACCTTCTGCTGCCGACCGTTCAATTGCTGCCGAAGCGGCTAATAAAGCCACGCAGGCTCGGGCGGAATTAGCCCAAATGCAAGTTGAGGCAAGCGAAAGCGGTGAGGAAGGCGAGAAGCAAAACCCTGATATCAGTATTAACGCGCCGTTTAATAAAAGTCTGGAAGGTGAAAACAAAGGTGATGGCGATAGTCAATCTGCGTCATCAAGTGCTGTAACACCTGCCGAAGAAGGTAGAAAAACGCTTTCATCGTCCGAACGTGGCGAAATGATTTCTTCATTTTACGATAAGCGCGTTCGTCCTTCCGTGGACTCATTCAGCGCTACCGCTTAACTATTCCTGTTTAATCTTTCTTCGCTTTTGCAAAGGCGTCTGCTAATGCACTGCCCATTGCTGAGTTTTGTGGCTGTGGCGCACGACCACCATTGCCTGAAGGTTTTTTCTTAGGTCCGCTTCCTGTTTTCGCTTTAGGCTTGTCGCTGCCTGCGGTATTGGCTGGGGCTTCATCGCTCAGGCGCATGGTTAAGCCAATACGTTTACGCTCAATGTCCACTTCCAGCACTTTTACCTTCACAATGTCGCCGGCTTTAACCACTTCGCGCGGATCGCTGACGAACTTGTCCGCCAGTGCTGAAATGTGCACCAGACCGTCCTGATGCACGCCAACATCAATAAAGGCACCAAAGTTCGCCACGTTAGTTACCACACCTTCCAGCAACATGCCGGGCTTCAGATCACTGACTTTCTCAACGCCTTCTTTAAACTCTGCCATTTTGAATTCAGGACGCGGGTCGCGGCCGGGTTTTTCCAGTTCGGACAAAATGTCGGTAACCGTTGGCAGACCAAAGCGCTCATCGGTGTAGTCTTTAGCGTTCAAGGTTTTAATCAATTGCTGATTACCAATAAGTTCCTGTACCGGAATTGAATTGGTTTTGGCAATGCGTTCAACCACAGTATAAGCCTCGGGGTGAACCGAGGAGGCGTCCAGTGGTTGTTCGCCGTTACTAATGCGTAAGAAGCCTGCTGCCTGTTCAAAGGCTTTTGGTCCCATGCGCGCAACATCCAGCAATTGCTTACGATTACGGAACGCACCATGCGCATCGCGGTGCTCAACTAAGTTCTTCGCCAAAGTTTTCGATAAGCCGGATACGCGCTGCAGCAACGCGGCAGAAGCCATATTGGCATCTACACCCACGGCGTTTACGCAGTCTTCAACCACCGCATCCAGACTTTGCGCCAGTTGTGACTGACTCACGTCGTGCTGGTACTGGCCTACACCAATAGACTTAGGCTCAATCTTCACCAGCTCTGCCAACGGATCCTGCAAGCGGCGGGCAATAGAGACTGCACCACGTAGCGACACGTCCATATTCGGGAATTCCTGCGCAGCCAGTTCAGACGCCGAGTAAACCGAAGCACCGGCTTCGTTCACTATAACCTTAGTGGCTTTAATGTCGCTGTGTTGTTTCAGCATGTCGCCGACCATTTTGTCGGTCTCGCGCGAGTGGGTGCCGTTACCAATGCTGATAAGCTCCACTTTGTACTGCTTGCACAAGGTAGCCAGCGTACGCATGGCTTTGTCCATTTGGTTCTGCGGCTGGAACGGGAATACGGTGTTAGTGGCAACCGCTTTACCGGTTTCGTCTACCACCGCAACCTTAACACCGGTACGAACACCCGGATCTAAGCCCATGGTGGTTTTAGCCCCGGCAGGTGCCGCCATCAGTAAGTCTTTTAAGTTGCTGGCAAATACCTGAATGGCCGCTTCCTCAGCACGCTCGCGTACACGGGCCATTAGCTCTGTTTCCATATGCAGTGACAATTTCACCCGCCAGGTCCATTGAATAACCTGACGCAACCAGTCGTCGGCAGCGCGGCCTTTATGCTCAAAGTTCAGGAAGTCGGCAATAATCACTTCGCAATGTGAGCCGGCGGTTTTATCTTCACTGCCCGGGTCAGCGTCCATAGAAAGCTGTAAAAAGCCTTCGTTACGGCCACGCAGTAAGGCCAGCGTGCGGTGCGAGGGGATGGTTTTAAACAGCTCAGAAAACTCAAAGTAGTCGCGGAACTTAGCGCCTTCTTTCTCTTTACCCGCCGCAACTGTGCTGGTTAGGTGCGCGTTCTGCCATAAGTGCGAGCGCAAACGTTTTAGTAACTCCGCCTGCTCGGCAAAGCGCTCCATTAAAATAGCGCGGGCACCGTCTAAAACCGCTTTCGCATCGGCAAAGCCTTTGTCGGCGTCAATGTATTCTGCCGCGGCCAGCTCCGGGTTCTGAGTTGGGTCTTTCCACAGCAAGTCTGCCAGCGGCTCAAGCCCTGCTTCAATGGCAATTTGGCCTTTGGTGCGACGCTTCGGTTTGTAGGGCAGGTATAAATCTTCCAACTCGGTTTTCGAGTCTGCGGTTTTAATGCTCTGAGTCAGTTCGTCGGTCAGTTTGCCTTGCTCGTCAATGGACTTGAGTATCACCTGGCGGCGGTCATCCAGCTCGCGCAGGTAGTTAAGGCGCTGATGCAGCTGACGCAATTGCGTGTCGTCCAGGCCGCCGGTCACTTCCTTACGGTAGCGCGCAATAAAGGGCACCGTTGAGCCTTCATCCAGCAACTGGATAACAGACGAAATCTGGCGTTCATCAACCTTCAGTTCATTAGCAAGTAATTGCGGTATCTGGCTCATAGTACATCTCTTAGTTTTGAAACTTTACGACAAATAATGGGGACGAATACTATCACGAATTGGCTACGCGGGCTGTTGGTAACTTATCTTATTAATGAACCAGACTTTACTGCCTTGAGGTGTGTTAACTTCCGCCTCGTCGTCCACCTGCTTTTTCAGCAGAGCACGCGCCATGGGTGAATCAATAGACACCGCGTCTTTGCGATCATAAATTTCATCTGGCCCGACAATTTGAAAGGCGCGAACATTTTTGTCCTCGTCCTCAATTTCTACCCAGGCACCAAAAAACACCTTACCGTCCTGTTGTGGCGAGTAATACACCACCTTCACCTGCTCCAGACGTTTGGTTAAGTAGCGAATACGGCCATCAATTTTACGTAGCTTTTGCTTGTTGTATTTGTAGTCTGCGTTCTCAGACCGGTCACCAAGGCTCGCCGCCCAAGAGACCTTCTCCACCGTTTCGCGACGCTCTACCCGCCAGAGGTGTTCAAGCTCCTGTTGTAACTTTTCATAACCGCCAAGAGTAATTAAATTGGTTTTCATACGCTGAATCGTTATTGCCTGCGTTGAATTATAGATGGGGATTTTACTGGGTTATTACTCCGAAGGAAATGGTGGTGAATAGAGCCTGAATAAGGCTTCTCCGTTCTTAAGCTGTAACCACGTAAACGCATATCATCGCGTAGCTGTTCAATAAATGGGTACGGCATAAATTCTCATCCTTGAGTTTTGAAATTAGCCATTAACTTTAACCTAACTTAAGGCTCGCTCTTGTAAGTAATATTGCATAGTTTGTTGTTGTATTTCGTGTTTAACTCGTTTAATGTCAGTTACATAATAAAAACGTAAAGTTAGATATCGTGCACTTGTTGGAATGGAAATGAGCAAGCTCGAATTGGAATGCCTGTTTTTGGTGGGTTTTTCGAAAAATAAAAGGGATTATCAAAGGGTTACAGAGAAAAGCAATAATTTGATGAGTGCACAATATGCAAATGTCATATTTCTTGGGGGAATTAAATCGTGGGCCATGAAGCGCAGGTTTACCCGCACAATGATCTGCTAAATCTTGCCTACCACCATAAGGGGGTAGTTGAGAAGAAGGTAGCCCAGTCTAATAGGGAAGCAATTGGGCTAGATTGTATGAGTTGTCTCATTGCTCTGGCCTTCTCGGTTGAGGCAATCGTCAATTTTGTGGGCTTTAAGAGTATTGCCGAATGGAACGAGCGAGCCTCCTATAAGGACAAGATGGCAGTTCTCGGGAAGAATGTTGGTTTCGAATTTGATCCTTCCGCAGAACCCTATAGCACGCTCCAGATTTTAAAGACTATCCGAGATCAAATGGCGCATGGGAAGCCAATTGAAACTAAGGCTGAGATATCCGACCGTGAGGCGCTGCGGGACGCAATGGCAAGCCCGTGGGACGAGCACTTGACTCCAGAATTCGCTAAGCACGCGTTCATGCAGGTTAAGCTCTTTGAAAAGACGCTTCTTGAGTTAGCGAAGATCCCACTTATGGATACGCTCACATCGGGCACAGCTGTGTGGATAGAAACATAACAAACTGCAGCACGGTGACCGCTTCTCCGCCGCTCCGCGGCTACAAAACGGCACGTGTGCCAGGCGTTACGTGCCTAATTTTTTTAATAGGAGATGAATAAATGGAAGAAATTCAAGTTACATGGAAATGGGCAATTAGAGTTTGGTGGAGTTGGGCTTGGAGAGCTGCAGTCTGGACATTCCCAACTGCTTTTCTGCTAGGTTTTTGCATAGGGATTGTTGTAGGGATTATCGGAGTTGACCCAAATAGTATGGGCGTTTGGTTCCAATTACTTGGTGTGTGCATTGGTGTTTTCTTTGCAATTTTCACTTTAAAAACTGTTCTTAGCAAAAAATTTAATGGGTACAGATTGGCATTAATCAAAACAGCACCTGATGAAGTTTCAGAATAACGCACATAACAATACGCTTAAAACGCAACCTGCCGGGGCGCTGGGACAAAAGCACAATACCGCTTCGCGATCATAGGATTGTGTTTTTGCCCTTTAGCTCTGATTCATCGTTTTATTACGGAGCTTACTGCTCTTGCGGAGCGCGGACACAATTTCGCACCAGAGTCTGCCCGGAAGATAATCAAGGAGCGGTTAGCGGTGGGGCTGTCGCCTCGTCCGGAACCTGTGTCGTTTGCCCTGGAAGTACTAAGTGCAAATATCGATAAGTATCGAAAGGCAGATAGCGGCTGCTACACGTTTTTTGATAGAGGTGTGCTGGACGCGTTGTATATGCTTAATGCGGAAAACGCACTGACCCAAAAGCAAGCTGAACAGTATATTCATGACTTTTCTTACAATAGAACCGTTTTTCTTCTGCCTCCCTGGAAAGATATTTATGTCACTGATGCAGAGCGCGATCAAACGTTTGAACAAGCTGTTGAGGTGTACGAAGGCATGAAGAAGTGGTATCTGCAGTGGGGCTATGAAGTTTTGGAAGTACCGCGTAGCCCTGTTGAAAAGCGCGTTTCATTTATTCTGGAAGTCGTAGGTAATACTTTAACAACTGCCAGATAAGGGGCTCTTGTAGCAAGTGTTAGCTACAGTTGCACAATATTCTGTACATGTACCAATACCTATTTTATACTTGTTCAATAAGTTGAACATGTTGAGGTGTATATGAGAATAGTCTCTTTTACTGAAGCCCGAAATGGCTTAAAAGCAGTGTTGGACAGCGTAATCAACGATGCTGATACAACGGTTATTACCCGTCGTGACTCGGAAGATGCCGTGGTTATGTCTTTAGATTACTACAATAGCCTAATGGAAACGGTTCATTTGCTCCGTTCGCCGGCAAATGCTGAGCATTTGAATAAATCTATTGCTCAATACAAAGAAGGGAAAACCAAAAAGAGAGAGTTATTAGATGAGTAACAGGTTGCTGTCATGGACTGATGAGGCCTGGAAAGACTATTTATATTGGCAGACTCAAGATAAAAAGACACTTAAACGTATCAACAGATTAGTTGCCGATGTTAAAAGATCGCCGTTCGAAGGTATTGGTAAACCTGAGCCGTTAAAAGAAAACCTGGCGGGTTTCTGGTCGCGGCGAATCGATGATACGAATAGACTGGTATACGCAGCCGACGACAGTGCAATTACAATTATTTCTTGTCGTTATCACTACTAATTAAGCATGCCAAAGCTAGGACGATGTGCAAGAGAGTCGGAAGGCGAAAAAGTGACTGTTAGCAATTGTCAACGAAATTGAGTTAGAGCTAAGTCGCTTGTAAAGAGTTAGCAAAGCCAGGCTCGGCGATGGCTTTTCCGTTGCTGCTTCGCTACTATTCCAAGGCTGCGATCTGAACAGAAAGAGGATTGGGTGTGCAGTTAGAAAACCTTGCTGAGTGGCTTGAAGGACTTCGGAAGGAAGACGACTTGCTTGTTGGTGAGCTGCATGTGCCCTTCTTGCAACAAAAAGAATCTATAGAAGTCTGCTTTGTGGGCCAGAAGAGGGCGGTCACGGAGAGTCAGCAAAAGACGCTGCTGGGGTATCTTGAACAACTTGATACCATTCATCAGCAAACCTTCGAGCGAATCTTTATTGACTACCTGACAAATGTCGACATCTATCGGAGAGCTTTTCAAGAGTGGGGTGAAGACCCCGATGAGCATGCTCCTCTCGTCAATTCTGCTGAAGACTTAGCTCCAGTTATGTTGTATCAGAGCTTATTTATTCCTTCCTGGAAGGATGTAGGGACTTTCGGCATGGGATTTTGGGCTAAGTGGGAAGTTGAGCATGGCGTCGGAATAAAATTTGAGAGCTGGCGCCTACTTGAAGCAGGCGAAAACTCTGTTCATTTTTGTTTTGAATAAACAAGCCGTTACTAACCTCAGTCACATCGACATCTTTTTTCAAGGCAGCTTTATCTTTCGTTCTAAATTAACTTATGCAGCGGGCGTTCTGACTTTAGAGGTAATAAATCATGAAAAAAACAATAGTAATGTGTTTCCTTATTTTCAGCGGGCTGTTACAGGCTGATGAAAAAGTCACTAATTTTGAAGCAGTTGGTAATTTAGAGTCAAAGCATGATGTTGGCTGCATCAAATACATTGAGGCAAAAAATATTTATACCCCAGCTGATTTATTTAAATCATCGGCAGCTTGTGCTAACCAAAATAATGTAAAAGATGCGGCCAGATTATTTCTGCTTGCGAGAATTTATGGTTCCTACGACATAAAGCGAGTCAGTGATAGTAGTGCTCACCAAGGTATTATGGTTTTAGTTCAAAATACGTTTGCAGATATGGGCGAGAATGCAAATTCAGTTGAACAAGAGATTAACGAAAATCTGATAGGTAAAGATAAAGAATTTTCGGAGTTCTGTCGGGTAGTCAAAAGTATAGGTAAACCAAACTACCACCCTCAGTATATGATAAGTCATGGCATGGGGGCATTTACTGACAGCAAAGGTAATGGGTTGGTTGAAAATTTTAATGAAGAGCAAGCTTGGCTCGAAACATTATCCCATTGCGGGTAAACCGCTATGCAACTGGCAATAGCCTTGTATGGCGGGCGCTAGGAGAGTTTAAAAAATGATAGAGCTGTACTTCTTAGTAAGCGTCTTTGTAGGAATAGCGGTAATTGTTGATGGTGTTGTTTTATATAAAGCCAAAGGCGTTTGCTGGACGAACAAAATACAGTCGTTCACAACCACTATTGAATTTTTATGGGTTATTGTTTCTATCATTACCTTTTTTACGCTAGAGTTATCACACTTCCAGATATTAATTCCTTCTCTTTACGTCGTGCATAATATTTTTGGCTGGGCGTACGGCTCTTATCTTGTGTCAAAGTCACCTGAAGTGAAGAATGGTACAAAAGCGTTGGTTGTACCTTACTGGTATCTTATTTTTGGCATGACCGTTGGTATCGTATTCAGTATAAGCAGTTTATGTGCACTCATACTCTTATAACCAATGGCTTAAATGGTTAATATGAACACGAAAACACTTAGGTACCAAAAATGGCATTACAAGCAACTCCTTATAAAATTTCACTGGATATATCAGATACTGATCGCGGTGTTTACGAGAGTGTGAAATTTACTGTTGCACGCCATCCATCTGAGACAGAGCTGCGTTTAGCCTCACGAGTACTGGCTTATGCGATGTTCTATCATCCGCATTTAGCCTTTGGCCGGGGGTTATCCGATACCGATGAAGCGGCACTTTGGGAAATAGATCTCACCGGTGAAATTCAGCATTGGATTGATGTTGGCCTACCGGATGCTGCGCGGGTTATTAAAGCCAGTCGACGTGCACCGAAGATGTCCGTAGTTGTGTATGGCAATGTGCGTTTGTGGCGAGAAAAAGTGCTACCGAAGTTTGCCCATTTAAACAACGTGAATGTGTTTGTTTTACCGCAAAATGAGCTAGCGGAAATTGCTGAAAAATTACATCGCTCAACACACTGGGGCGTAATGATAAGCGATGGTCAGCTGTATATCAGTGATGGTGATGAACAAATGATTGTTGCGCTTGAGTGTTGGCATGGTGAAATGCCCGAGGCATCGCTGTAGGTTAATGGGCATTACAAATAAGTGGTGCAGTGGTTCTTCGTTGCGGCTTTGAATGCACTCCAAAGCCGCGCAGCGTCATTTCGTTAACTTTTAGTCAGGTAGCCGAGTTCAATCAGTGTTTCGCGGACTCGCTTTTCGATACCTTTGGAGTTCCGTATAAAGTATCGTTGAACCGAAGTATTTTGTGCGTCGACTTTATTCAGCATCTCATCTTTAAGCTTACGCGCTACGTGAGCTGGCGCTAAAGGGTCTGTGACTATGCCGATAGTGTGACTGCTAAGCCTGTTTTGTATCGCCATTGTGTCGGCGTAACGACCTGATTCAGTTACCTTGGTATAAACTTCGTTAGCCGGCAAATCATAGATATCCGCATAAATTTCACGTAATTCGTCGAGTCCTTCCTGCTGTTCTTTATCGGTGTAATCTCGCATGCTCATCGCGTGCTCTACTGAAAGTTCCGCTGTGGTCAGCGGATTGATAACACCGTCGTAGATGTCGCGGGCTCCAATGGTTACGGTTTCCCAATAAGGAGCCAGTGTTACTGTAATTTTAGGCAGAGGGTTTTTTCTAGGCCAGGATGCAACTAAATTGTAACCTAGGTGAGGAGCTTCGGATTCCCAACTGAGCTCATAGCTGCCGTCGGGGTTGGTTGTGGTTTTGGGATCTTTTGAGTTGCATCTGAAGGTCTTTTTTAAATCGGCACAGACTTCGACATTGCCAACTCCTTCTTCAAATATAACTGTGCCGGATACTTTAATCGTGCGGGTTTCTGGCTCGGCATTCGTCTGTTCAGCAGGGCTTTCATTGCTCTGAACCTGAGTCTCTTTAACTTCCGTTTCTGAACCGGAGTCGTTGCAACCGATTAAAACCGTACTCATTAAAATAAGACCAAAAAGCTTTGTTGGCATTTCAAAATCCTTTCGAAACAAAATGTAAGTATGTATATTCACATAGCGTAGTGGAAAGTAAAAGTTAAGAAAGCGTTAAGACAAGATGCCAGATGAAATTGGAGTTCAAAATCAAACATGCAGAATTCAAATAATGTTGTCGGGAAGCAGAGTAGTTACGACGAGCCAATGAATTCACCTGAAGAGAGGGTTAAGTCGTTTATTTCCCATTGGTATGAACAATGGTTGAAAGCCGAGACAAAAAGCGAGACTGAAAAGGGTAACGGTCAGGGGTTTGATTTTGGCTACTGGCATGATCTTATGTCCGCTGTCGATAAAGCTCACTTCCTTGCCGGTAGTGGTTCAGGGTCTGACAATTCGTTTGGGCCCGCTGACTACGACCCGAATAACGAAAAAATCATTGAATGTGATATTCAAGGCGACTTGGCTCAGCTGCTTACCGAGCTGCACCAAGATGAGGGTAGGCCTTCAAATTATCATGCCTACGAGCTCAAGTTAGATGCAGAAAAAGACTGGAAAATAACGCGGATACATACTCTTTTTCATCCTCCCAAAAGCCCGGTTATTGCCCCTGAACAACATGCTGATATTCTTGCTATGTCGAGCTCCGCTGCTCCGTTTATGCATAAGCAAGAGAATTTAGACCTTAATGAACAGATTCTTTTTCAGCAAAACCGGCGTGTCACAATTCCGCAGCTAGATGAAGGCGAGACAAAACTGGAAGAGGTTGGGAAGCTCCAAATTAGCTCGGGCATTCTCGGGATTTTAGATTTTGGTTACGATATTTACAGGTTTGAACCGCTGCAGCGCAAGGTAAAGCCCGGCGACTATCTCGTTGAAACAGTTACAGCCTATAACCGGGTTGCCGGTATTCGGGTAAAGCTAAGTGAAAGCGAACAGGCAGTAAAATGGTATGCAGCGAATACACCGAGCGGTAACGGCGTTTATGGTGTCGACGCTGGGAATTTGGCTATATTCGATGTTGGGAACCTTGTGGAACTAAGCCATTTGAGAAAAGAGAAGCTCTTTAACGAATGGATCCCGGAGGGAAAAACGGAACTGTTATCAATGACAGGGCAAGATGACTGCGTTATTTGTACCAGCGGTTTTGGCGATGGCGCTTATCCCGCATTTTGGGGAGTCAATGAGCAAGATGAAGTGGTCTCGCTGTACATTGATTTCATGATCCTTGTGCAAGAAACCGAAAACGGCTCATATGAGTCGATTTAAAATATTCTGTCAGTACTTTGCAGCCTTTGAACAAACCGCTTATATTGGAAGCAGCGCTTAATAGGAAGAGGTAAGTCATTGCAACATGCATTGTTAGTGGTGAATCCGAAGAGTCGGAATGGTCACTCTGAGGTGCTAACAGAAGCTATTGATTTGCTCAGAAACTCAGGCATTGAGGTAGAGGTTTGCGTCACTGAAAGTGCATATCACATGGCTTCCTGCATTGAAAATCACCGTGAGAAAGAAGGTGTAGTTATTGTTGCCGGTGGCGATGGAACTATCAGTGCTGCGTTGGAACCGGTTTATAAAAGCAAACAAACCTTAGCCATTTTACCTATGGGTACGGCGAATGATTTCGCGCGTTCGTTAGGGCTTCCACAGGACGTAGTCGCAGCCGCACAGGCTATCATTGACGACAAGCGGGAACGCATAAACCTGGCGAAGGTGAACGATAGTTACTTTGTGAATGTTGCTCATGTTGGCTTAGGCGTAGAGGTAACCCGCGAGCTGACATCAGAAATGAAGAAATATTTCGGTGTGTTTGCTTATCTGGGAGCTTTTACCAGCGTAGTTAAACGCAATAAAAGTTTTAAAGTCGCTATAAAAGCAGATGATTGGGAAGGCTCAGTAAGAGCTATTCACCTGGCGGTGGGTAATGGTCGCTTTTATGGTGGCGGAAATATTGTTGATGATGACTCCACGTTGCTGGATGGACAACTGAATTTATTTTGTTTGAAGCCAATACGGTGGTGGCGGTTGCTATTGCTGGGGGTAAATTTCCGTCATGGTAATTTAGAAAAGGCAGAACGTGTGGTCTGTAAAAAAGCCCGGAAAATTAGCGTTAAAACTTCCAGGCCTAAGCGGATTCAGGCCGACGGTGAGTTTAAAACAGAGACACCGGCTGAGTTTGAAGTGATCCCAAAGGCGATTGAAGTTATTGTTGGCGATATGCCAGTGCCAAATAAAAACAAGGAATAATATGTCGATATTACGCACAGATAATCAGGCCGATAGCATGGAAATTCTGAAGCTCGTCATTGAGACAAAGGATTACTACCGTGAAATAGCGAAGGTGGTCGAGGATGATAGCCTTGCCAACGAGCTTGATAGTATTGCCAGTAAAAGAGCCTCCTTTATTGAGCCGTTTGAAAATATCGTTAAGGACTTCGGCGAGCTGCCGGCTAAACCCGACCCTGATAAAGAGCTGATGCAAATAATTGAAGGGGAGCTCACTCAATTTTTCTCTGCGGATTCTAAAACCGCTATTTTGGATAAGTGCCTGCAGGAAGATGAAGAGCTGGCATCTGTGGTAAATAGTACCAAACTGGGCGAAAATTCGGCGGAGTATCAGAAGCTACTCGACGCGTTGGCTGAGAACCTTAGTGACACAAAAAAATCAATTCAGGCGTTAAAAAATTAGTATGTAATACGGCGAGCGGGTAAATAACCTAACCTACGATTCAGAACCATTCACACCTAAATTCCTACCGCTCACGCATTCCTTGTTTGTATCTGCACGGCAGAAAAGTGAGCAGAGAACCTTTGCAGGATTACGCCAATCCTGGGTTCTTTCAGTACATGAAGTTGTTTTTTGGGTTTGAGGTGTAGGAGAGCGTAAAAAAGTACTGCAAAACGGTGCATAAAAGGTCAGAATTAGAAGCTACCTGATGTACAAAAATTACCGTTTAGACAGGAAAAAACGTTGTCACAACAACAAAAACAATACGACATACATTGGCTGACGGGACAGTTTTGCGATTCCAGCAAGGAGTCCCGGTATCGCAACTCCGTTAAAACGCGGGTACGTTTCGAGTCCCGCCTTGCATTGCTTCTGGCGTCGGTAGTTTTTGCCATGTTTGGCATTACCGATTACAACCTGCTGGGGTTAACCCGCGAGTTTTATTTGTTGCTTACTATGCGTATAGCCGTGGTGAGCTCTTGTCTTGTGCTGGCTTTCGCTATCGGGCGCTGGGGTGGTTATTCCCGTAACGCCTGGCTGCATAGTTTGCCGCTATGGATTCTGGCAACGGGCATTATTCTCATTGTTCCGTTGCGCCCGGAAAGTATTTCCACCCAGATAACCGCAGTGGTGGTTGCGATAATGGCTTTCTATCTTCTCATTCCAAACCTGCTCACAGTGGCAGCGTTAGCGAGCCTCTATTTAACCGTCGGATTTTTGTCTGCAGCGGCAGTTTATGCCGGAATTCCTTCAGAGAATGTGCTTCGCGTTAGTCTTTTGCTGATTATGGCCAATATTGTGGGCTACTGTGCTTTATTACGTATAGAGTTTCTGCAGCGCAAGCAATTTGCGCTACTTCAGGATGAGCGTGATCAAAACCGTGATCTGCTCAAGGAAATAAAACATCGAAAATCATTGGAAGCGCAATTGCGCATGGTGGCTGAGCGGGACGCTCTGACGGGGCTGGATAGCCGAAGCCATTTTATGAAGCGGGCCGAAGCGTTATTGCAACGAGCTCAGTTGGAAAAAACGCCGTTTTGCCTCTTTATGATCGACGTAGACCATTTTAAGCGCATTAATGATACCTGGGGTCATACTCGCGGAGATTTAATTTTGACCAAAATAGCCGAGGTTTGTGAACAGTCGCTGCGACCCACTGATGTTATAGGACGCTTTGGTGGTGAAGAGTTCGTCGTAGGCCTGCCGCATACCAGCCCCAGCGAAGCGCAAACCATAGCCGAGCGTCTCAAAGAGAACGTTGAAGCACTGCCATTAACCGACGAATTAAGTGAGTTGCGTTTGAGTGTTACTATAGGTATCGCAGTAGCACACGGAGAAGATGATGACCTGGACGCCCTCATCACACGTGCAGATAACATGCTGTATGAAGGTAAGCGCGAAGGCAGAAACAGGGTGGTGATGTTTGGAGAGGGGATGGATTCTTGAGTAATCAGCATTGATATCTAAATTACCTAAATGGATTGAGTATGGGGCGTTTGTCGCCGGCTGTATAAACGCTATTGGTTTGCTTGGTTTTGAACACCAGGCGGTTTCTCATGTTTCAGGTACCGCCACCTTGTTTGGTACCAGTATGCTGTCGGGCTCTTTTGCTGACATGCTGCATTTGGCAGGTGTGTTGTTCTCGTTTTTTGTTGGTGCCGGTCTGTCTGGCTATTTATTGCACGGCACACAGCTAAAGTTAAAGCGTCGCTACGACATTGCTCTTGCGGCTGAATCACTGCTGATATTTGCTTCGTTTTACTTGCTGTCTGAAGGATCATTTTACGGTCATTTCACCGCATCATTAGCCTGCGGTATGCAAAATGCCCTAGCAACGACGTACAGCGGTGCCATTGTACGGACCACGCACCTCACCGGTATTTTTACTGATTTAGGCATTATGTTTGGGTCGGTTATGCGCGGCAAAGCATTCGATAAAAGAAAAGCGATATTGTTCGGATTGATCATTGCTGGCTTTGTTACCGGAGGGACATCTGGCGCCTATCTGTTCACGTTATTACAATTTCAGGCCTTGTTAGTGCCAGCCGTTATTTGTCTGGCGTTCGCGGTATTGTATCGTGTGCATTATAGAAGATCAGGCCAGCATAAATAACCTCGCCTAAAAGTGGTTATGCGCCGCTAGAGCTTGGGGGGTTAATATTCTGAGATGAATTAATTGGGGAAAGTCATGCACGGAGAATATAAAGTACCAGGCGGTAAGTTAGTCGTTGCGGATGTTAATTTAGAAAATGGTTGTCTGAGTGAAGTCAGTATTTCAGGCGACTTTTTCTTAGAACCTGATTCTGCGCTAAACTTAATCAATGAGGCTTTAACCGGACTACCCGAAACCTCAAGCCATAAAACGCTCGCTGCCGCAATTGATGAAGCACTTGATGAAGACGTAATGATGTTTGGTTTTTCAGCCGAAGCTGTTGCTACGGCTGTACGACGTGCCTTAGGTAAGGCTAGCAGCTGGCTTGATCATCAATTTACTCTTATTCCACCAGTAACACTTCCCGCAGCAGAGCATGCCGCGTTAGACGAAGTGATAGCCGATTCAGTTGCCAAAGGTTTACGAGGCCCAACATTAAGATTTTGGGACTGGGACGATTCTGTGGTGGTGATTGGTTCTTTCCAGTCAGTAAAAAATGAAGTGGATATGGCCGCCGCGAAAGAGGCTAATGTACAAGTTGTACGCCGGGCGACAGGTGGCGGTGCTATGTTCATGGAGCCCGGTAATTGCATTACTTATTCATTAACGGTACCCACTTCATTAGTCGATGGTATGAGCATTGAAAAGTCTTATGAGTTTTTAGATGCCTGGGTTTTGGCTGCGTTAGCTGAGGTTGGTATCAAAGCCTACTATAAACCGCTAAATGATATAGCTTCTGCGCAAGGCAAAATAGGCGGAGCAGCACAAAAACGCTTTGCCAATGGTGTTGTCGTGCATCATGCGACTCTCGCTTATGATATCGACGCCAATAAAATGCTACAGGTATTACGTACTGGCCGTGAGAAACTCTCGGATAAAGGCATTACCAGTGCCAATAAACGAGTTGACCCTATGCGTAGCCAGACAGGCTTAACCAGAACCGCCATTATTGATGCTTTTATGAATCAGTTTACCCAGGCTTATCAAACCCAGGTCGACGACTATTTACCGCAAGAATTATCCGCGGCAAGAGCTCTGGTAGAAACAAAATATTTGACGGAAGAATGGTTATACAAGGTAACTTAAACATGGGAAGTTATTATAATTACCTTCCGTCCAGCTAAGAACCTGACTAGCGCTGCAGAGCTGACCCTTGCCAATACGTACACAAAAAAACTCTCTTTACAGACATAAAACTCCGCGCTCCATACTGTCTAGATTGCTATGTTTAGTTTAGAGTATTTGCACGCTTTTAAAATATACCCTAATGGAGTATACTTTGGTTTATAAGACAAAGGAATTTGCTTCTTTAATGAAAAAAGAAGCAATGTCTGACGAAGATCTGATTAATGCTTGCAAGGAAATGAGTAAAGGTCTTATTGATGCAGACTTAGGCGGTAATGTTTATAAAAAGCGTATTGCCTATAGCAATAAAGGAAAACGCGGCGGATATAGAACAATTGTTGGTGCTGTTATAGGTAACAAGTACTTTTTTCTCTATGTATTTGCGAAAAATAAAAAGACTAATATCAGTTCTAAAGAGAAGGTTGCTTTAAAAGAGCTAGCTAGAATGTTCATCAGCTTTGATGAAAAGCGGTTATGTAAGCTTGTCAATGAGGGTGAGCTTATTGAGGTAGGTGATTTATGAGTGATATTTTAAAGTCTGTTCATAAAACGGCTAAGGGTTTGAAAAACTCGGGTGTGATAGATAAGACAACGATGCGCAAGTTTGATGCGTTGTGCTTGACCACTGTCCATGAGTTTTCCGCTGAACAGGTTAGAGCTCTTAGACTGAAATATAAGTTATCACAGCCCGTATTCGCACAATATTTGAATGTCAGCGATAAACTGGTTAAGAAGTGGGAGCAGGGCGACAGTAAGCCACGCGGAGCGGCGCTTAAAATGCTTTCTATTGCTGAAAAAAAAGGTTTAGAAGTTATTGCTTAAACTAATTTGGAACCCTAAGAATGTACGTACCAAAGCATTTCGAGGAAGATGACAACGCAAAGTTGCACCAATATATTCGCGATTACGGTTTTGGCATATTAATTGTTGCCGATGAAGATGGCATTGGGGCAAACCACCTTCCTTTTCATTTAAGTCGCGAAGAAGGCGAATCTCTAGGAACGCTTCAGTGTCACGTGGCACGTAATAACCCGGTATGGCAGCGTCTTAAAAATGGAGGCCAAGTTCTTGCTGTTTTCCAGGGGCCGGACGGATATGTTTCTCCCTCGTGGTATCCCTCTAAAGCAGAATCAGGGCGAGTTGTAGCAACCTGGAATTATCTGGCTGTGCATGCGGCAGGGAAAGCGAGAATTGTTGAGGATGCAACTTGGCTGAAACAGCATTTAACGAAACTAACAGACCAGCATGAGTCAGGAATGAAAGAACCCTGGCAGGTAGATGATGCTCCTCATGATTTCACTGACCGCTTAGTTAAGGCTATTGTTGGTATAGAGATAGAAATTGAAACCCTGACCGGTAAATTGAAAGCGAGCCAAAACTTGCCAGAACGAAATAGAGCAGGAGTTAAAGCAGGTCTTGAAGGCAGTGATCAACCGCAGAGCTGCGCGATGTCTAAATTCGTTAGTTAGCAAAAGCGGGCCGTTTGGGTTACTAGATAAATAAACCTAAGGAGAAACTCCTGTGCTACAAAACAGTTATGTTTGTCTGATGGCCGAATATAACCAATGGATGAATCTCAAACTCTACGATGCATGCTCTCAGTTATCAGACGAGCAACTCAGCGAGGACCGGGGGGCATTCTTTGGTTCTATAATAGGCACACTGAATCATCTGGCAGTTGCTGATACCATTTGGTTAAAGCGTATGTCTACCGACTTAAGCCATCACCAGGAACTAGACGCACTGTCCCGCCTATCTATGCCGCAGGCATTGAATACCATTCTCCATCCAAAACTAAAAGATCTGGCTGAATACAGGCAACATCTCGATAATCTATTTCTGTCGCTATCAAAAGTTGTAACGGACGGAGAATTGCAACAAACAGTCACCTACAAAAACACCAAAGGCATTGAGTTTAAGAAGGTGCTCTTTAGTTTACTGGTTCATGTTTTTAACCATCAAACACACCACCGAGGGCAAACCACTACGTTACTTTCACAAGCCGGTGTTGATGTTGGTGTGACTGATTTGCTGGCTATTATTCCGGGCGAGTAGCGAAGCGTTAAGTTTTCTGTCATTAAACCGCCATGCCACTGACACATTCATTCGATAGCATCCGCCTCCGTGATTCAACCACAACAATTGAGCTTCGCTATATGTCCGTGATCCGAGTCTTATCTGTTATTTCCCTGCTAGTATGCCTGACCTTAACGAGCGCTTTTGGTGCCGAGTCCTCTCATTCCAATGATAATCTGGTATTGAAGTTTGCTGTACTGGGTGATGCTGAGCCTAAACCCAAAGCAGAATTCCCGGGTGTGTCGGCCGCCGTTGACGATGTAAACAAATTGGCGGAAGACGGCACTATGGATTTTGTTGTCGGGGTGGGTGACATTGCGCATAAAGGCACGGTAATTCAATACGAAAATGTGACGCCGGTGCTGCAGCGCCTGAGCCTGCCGTTCTATCCTATTATGGGCAACGAAGAGCATGGGGATACAGTAGAACGCTACCTGAAATATGCGAACTTGTGGAATGACGGTAAAATTTCTATAGAGAAACCAAGCTACGTTCTGGAGCACGACTCTGTTGCTTTGGTGTTCGCTTCGCCTGATTTCGGTCGGGATTTTGGTGACGAGGGCATTGCCTGGATGCAGGAGCAAATAGAGCGCCTGGCTCCGAAACCTGTACTGTTAGTTGTTCACGGCGCACAAACGGGTGTGTATCCTGAAAATGCCGATAAAGGCGTGACTCATGAGGGGTTTAAAGACATTGTTGCGCAATCGAATTTAGCAGCAGTGATATCGGGCGATTTGCATATGGATATGGAGCGGGTTAATCACTCTAAACAGATTGACGGTGTTCATTATTTACATATGCCAGCACTGGAACGTACAAAAATACCGGACGAAACTCGTCACACACCGATGTTTCGTGTGTTCAGTATTTTTGATGACGGACAGGTACTGGTAGAAACCTACCAGGTAGACGTTGAAAAGCCGCTGGCGCGTCATGAATATCGGTTTGAACTCTCTGGTAAATAATGTTTTCAAAAGCCTGTCGGAATAACTACCGGCAGGTTTTCCTCTTTGTTTCTGCCCATCAACTAGCGTTTCTGATAAGTTGTAAAGATAAAGCAAACCTTCCCAAAAGTGCTTGAGGTATCGATAATATAAATAACTTCAACTATCTCATTAAACGCACAAGGGATTGTAATGACACACTTCAAAATGGATGAAAAACTACCCAACTCTTTGCGATGGTTTATGAGCCAAAACTTGCATAACTTTGCTCCCTGGACTTTGTTGGACAGGAACTCCCAATACGAAATTATTACCGAAGGTGTTGAAGGAGGGGCCGGTACTGGGAAAGAATAAAGGCGAGCTAACGTATTAACTACAAGGAGGTTTTATTTATGTCTTCACCGCAGGTTGGAGTGGGTGTTCTTATCATTCGAAATGGTCGTGTACTTCTGGGTAAAAGGAAAGGCGCTCACGGCGCTGGTACCTGGTCTGCGCCAGGCGGACATCTTGAATTTGGCGAGTCGATTGAAGACTGTGCACGACGTGAAGTTCTGGAAGAAACCGGGCTGGAACTCACAACTGTTCGGAACGGGCCTTTCACCAACAACGTGTTCCAGGCAGATAATAAGCACTATGTAACCATTTTTGCGCTGGCGGAGCCTTTGAACGGAGAAGCTAAAACTCTGGAGCCTGATAAGTGCGAGGGTTGGGACTGGTTTGACTGGAATACGCTTCCGCAGCCGTTATTTCCGCCATTAAAAACGCTTATTCGTGAGGGATACACTCTTACCGACTGGCTTTGAATTTAAAAGCTGTATGCAGTTGAGCAAAAAAGCTACCAATAATTGGTAGCTTTTTTGTTGTAGTCTGACTTATTCCGTAATCTAAATTAAAACGAGTAACGCACGCCCAATGCAAATGTGCGTGAATAAATGGCGTTATTAAAATTGAACAGATTATCGTTGTCTTAAACCGGTGTTTTGTGCAGTTCCGCCAGTGTGTGCTCCAGAGCATGTCTGGCGTTGACTAAAAGCGTCTGCATTTCTTCCCGGGCGACTACCGGATTCTGCTCTTTAATGGCCATGAACACTGCTTTATGACCGGGTAGTGAGTCGACATATTCTTCCGCTATAGCACTGCTTAAACGAAATGAATTTTCCAGAGCAGTTTCAATGGTTACACCTAACGACGCCATAAATTCGTTATTAGTGGCTTCCAGTAAAGCTAAGTGAAACTCTAAGTCGCTTTTGTACACAGCGTCAGTACCAATTTGAGCCTCTTCCATTGCCTGGTAAGCTTCAGTTAATGCGGCTAACTGCTCGTCAGTACGGTGCATAGCTGCCAGACCGGCTGCATTAGGCTCAATAATTTCCCGCATTTCATACAGCGACATGTAAAACTTCGTGTCTGGGTTGCTGCTAAAACACCAGCGCAAAACTTCCGCGTCAAACATATTCCAGTTTTTACGCGGACGGACTCTCGTGCCCAGTTTCGGACGGGATTCGATTAGCCCTTTAGCGGTTAACAGCTTAAAGGCTTCACGTAATGCTGTGCGCGATACACCCAGCTCTGCACCAATGTCATTTTCATTCGGGATATACTGACCAGGCAAATAGACGCCACCCACGATTCGAGAACCCAGTTCCTGAGCAACCCAGGAGTGGATACTTTGTGGTCTGCTTCGGGTTGCGCTTTTCATGTGTCTTCCCTTGCATGTGGTGATGATGCGATTTTGTTCATATTAGCGTTTTTTCTCTGTAAGCGTAACCCGAATGAAATAGTGAGTGTAAATAAATGTAATTTTTGTACCTAAAGCTGGTGTGATGCATGCAAGTTAGTCTAAATACTCTAAGCTTTATCCAAAAAATGACTAACGGGCGTGCGCGCCCACTTAAAGGAGAAAATTATGTCACGGATTTTACTATCAGGCATGCTGCTTCTAGCCTGCTCATTCTCGGTTTTGGCTAATGACCTGAAACCGGGGTTATGGGAAATTACGTCTTCAATGGAAGGAGAGGGTATTCCTAAGCAGCTTACGCGAGAACAAAGCTCGCAGGAGTGTCTCACAGCTGAGGAAGGTAGCGATATGGTCGCTACTATGCGCAAACGTTGGAATGAGACCGGGTGTCAGGATATGGATATCTCCCGGGATGGCGATAAAATTGAAGTTGCGGCGTCGTGCGAAGCCGGTGGGCGTACTACGGAAGTCGATGCATTGATTACGGTGCACAGCAACGAACATTATTCCAGTGAGGTTACAACCACTAACGATAGCTCAGTAACGACCTATCGCGAGGCTTCCTGGGTATCGTCGGAGTGCGAGCAATAAGAGGATGCAATGACTCCTGCAATTGATGTAGCGAAAGAGAATGAAATTTCTTTTAAAGTACACGAATATTCTCATGACCCGGCCAGTGAATCTTATGGGGGCGAAGCCGCCGAGAAGTTGGGCGTTCCGCAGGAACAAGTATTCAAAACCTTAGTTGTCAGTCTTGACGGTAAAGAATTGGCTGTAGGTATCATTCCGGTTTTGTCACGGCTAAGCCTTAAATTGATAGCAAAAGCTCTGGGTGCCAAGAAGGCTGCCATGGCAACCGGAAGCGATGTCGAACGTACTACGGGTTATGTTCTGGGAGGCGTTAGTCCGCTTGGCCAGAAAAAGCAGCTCAGAACCATAATTGATACCTCTGCAACTTATAACCCCACTGTATTTATAAGCGCCGGGCGTAGGGGGGTAGATATGGAATTAACCCCTGAAGATTTAAAAACGCTGGTGAGGGGGGAATTTGTTAATATTACTTAACGGAAAAGCATGTTTAAAAGGCTCCAGCGGCAAAGTCATCAGGTGGGCGATACGCAAATATTGGTATCTTATGACCGCCTGACCAGCCGGTTTCAAATCTCTAATGGAAATACTGTGGTATACAGCCGCTCTCTGCTGCTGTTGCCATTTATCCGTTCAAGTATCGTTATTTCCAACAGCACCTATTCTTTAAAGGTGATTTCTTTTGTTTTATGGCGCGCAAAGTTAGAGCAAGGCGGGAAGGTTGTTATTTCTGAGCTACTCCGACCTCGACGCGCCAAATCCATAGCTTCAATTGCGTACGGCGCAGTAATGAGTGTATTGCGGTTTTTTGTGGGTTAATTGTAAGACAAATAAATTAGCGCGGAGTGAGTGACTTCTGCGCGAGGCGTAGCTTTACCATAATGTATTAGTAATTATTGATTTAATGGTTACGAGCTGAATCCTTGCTAGAGACTAGATAGCCATTTTTCCATACTCTTAGTGGCTCTAATATGGTTTTCAGATCCTTATAAGGCGATTTTTGAAGCAGTAAAAAGTCAGCTTTCATTCCTTCTCTAATGCGGCCTCGATCTGCTAGTGAGAAAGCATCCGCGGGTTTTGATGTAGCTGACTTTAAAATGGCTTCAGTTGGCATGTCTGCCTCCTGGAAAAGAAGCAGTTCAACTAATAATGACCAGCCATGAGCGGTATTAGGGTTGGGAGCATCGCTACCAGCCAAAATAGGAATACCAGCATTGTGCATACGTTTTGTATTGGTGAGTAAGTTGGTGTAGAAGTGTTCAGGAAATCGGCTGCTGTTAGGAAAGTTACGATTGAGTGTCGATTTTGCGCTGGCACTTATTTTTAGCGTTTTGTTATTCAGTAAAATTTCATCATTGATGGAGCCGCGCAGCATCCCCTCATAAACTGTCATTGTTGGAATTACAAACACACCGTTGATTTTTAGAAGGGCGAGCAGTTCGTCAGAAACAGGCTGGTCAAAAAAGCTGTGTACCAAGCCATCGGCTCCGGCTTCAACTGCATCTAGAGCGGAATCATGATCGGCAATATGAACAACGGCTAAATAATTCTGTTTATGCGCAGCCCTAATAGCTGCCTGCAGACCTTGCTCTGAAATTGATGGTGCGTGTGCGTAGGCTGAACCGGTGCGGGTATACACTATCTTGATGAAATCTGAGCCTGCATTAATACGTTGTTTTATCAGTTTTTTGGCGTCTGGTGGTTTGGAAAGCGTAGATACCTCAATACCGTACTGTGTCCCATGTCCATTCGGTGCGGTTATTAGTGATCCGGCACCAAAAATATCAGCCTTACGACTAAACTTCGTTGTTGCTCTCTGGGGTTGATGTTGCCGCAGGAAGTTTGGATGACCAAACATATCAATAACGGTGGTTACTCCTCGTTCAAGGCTTTGTTCTAATGCATCGCCCCAGGTATGCACATGAGCATCGATGAGACCGGGAACAAGCCAACGGTTTTGTCCATCTACTTTCCGTAACTGACTGTCCGGTTGCTCCATGTGCAAGTCTTTGATATACCCATCAAGTACTTCAACATAAGCAGCCTTGGAGATGGTTTCCCCGTCAAAAATGTTAACCGGGCCCAGGATAAAACTGTTACTGTTTTTGGCGCTTTCTTCCCGGGGGGTTGGCAGCGAAAGAATGCTCAAAGCAATAACGGCTACAAAAAGTGCTGCGATAATTTTAATCTTCATTTATCTGAACCTTTTAACGAGAAAGTCGCTGATAACGCCAATAAATTACGGCGATTAATACGCCACAAAAAGCGACAAGATAAAGCCCGTGTAGCCATAAGTTATGGCCCTGATTTGTACCGATAACGGCATGTGCCAGTTGAGAGTAGTGATACGATGGAAGCCCATAAGCGATGTAGCGAACGGTGTCTGGTAAGAACTGAATTGGCACCCATAGACCGGATAAAAACGCCATGGGTAAATAAACTAAGTTGACGACAGCAGGAGCCGCTTTGTCAGACAGGCACAGACCCATAAGTAATCCAATTAAGGCAAATGGCAGGGTTCCTATCAGTAACACAGTGAATAATGTGGCCCATTGCCATAACAAAAGCTGCACGTCGGCAAAAAGTGCTGCCGTAATAAACAACATTAAGGCAATGCAGGCGGCAAACACCAAACTGCTAAAGAATTTAGCGACCACATAAGCAGAAAGAGGCATGGGCGAAATGCGCTTCAGTGTAAGCCAGCCTTGTGCCCTGTCGCTAGCAACAGCTGTTGCGTAGTTAAATAATGCTGGCCCCATCATGCCAAAACAGGCGTATGAAACCAGCATATACTCGCCTTGTGCCGCGCTAAAGTTAAAGACAATACCGAAGAACACGTAAAACACGAGTGGAAATAACATGGCAGGTAAAAAGAATGCGGGCGTGCGCCATAAGCTGAGCAAGTCGTAGAGGCTTTCTTTTAAATAAATATCCGAATTAAGCATGAGCGGGCTCCCGAATAAGGTGTAAGTAGGCTGACTCCAGGGAACCGTGATTGGCAATAACCTCGTTGACTGAACCCTGTGCAATAATTTGTCCGTCCCGTAAGACAGCAACACGATCGGCAAGTCGCTCTGCTTCTTCAATGTAATGAGTGGTTAGTACTAAAGCGCAGCCATGCTGTCGACGCTTATTTATCTGCTCCCAAAGCAAGTGGCGCGCTTCAACATCCATCCCTACGGTAGGTTCATCAAGAAAAAGTAAGTCGGGGTTTCCGGCTACCGAGATGGCAAACAGAACTTGCTGACGCTGGCCCCCTGATAACTTACCGAAGCGTTGCTTAGCAATGCCAGTTAAATCAAATTCCCTCAGTAAAACTTCTGGAGTGGCGCCTGACGGATAATAGCTACAAAATAAATCCAGTTGTTCAGCGACGGTCAAGTTTGCGTTTAGGGTACCAAGCTGCATCATAACCCCAACACGCTGACGGATGGTTAACGGTCTATGCTGACTATTGAGTTGAGTTCCCAGAACCTCTAAATGCTGAGCCTCATAATCATGCATGCCAAGTATGCTGTGAATTAAGGTGGTTTTGCCTGCTCCATTTTTTCCAAGTACGGCAATGACTTCACCTGCATAGGCATTAAGGCTGACATTGGTCAGCGCCGCTTTTTCGCCATAGTGTTTATTAAGCGACTGTACTTTAAGGTTTATCTGACTCATTGGCGGTCTCTGTGAATTAATTCGCTGTTAATAAGTCTATTCAGCTAGCCTTTGAGCCGGTAGTTGCTTATGTCACCAATTAGGAATGACATTTGTCACTGGTGTGCTTACCTTGTAGCAGCCATAATAAAAAGAGGAACAGCAAAGAGCAGCGGTATGTCAGATAAGCAGCGGGTACGCGAACAAAAACATGCGTGGATTTACCTATTTAACCTCGGTTTCTATATTTTACCGATGGTGCTTTTTCCGTATCAGGTTTGGGAAATTGCTGTCATGGTGGCGGCGCTGTTGGTTTTTATTGGTCTCTATTACTGTTGTTATTCGGTACCGCGGCAGCAAATGCTGTGGCCTATCCTTGGCATGTACATTATTGCTTGCGCAGTGACGCCACTAAACCCCGGGTCTATTGCTCTTTTTAGTTACGCGGGATTTTTTGTTGGCTTTGCCTATAACTGGCGGGTTGCGCTTGCGGCTGTTGCCGGCATTATTCTTACCTTAGCTACATTCCACTTTGGCCCGGGAACCAGCTGGGATCTCTTTTTGCCCTACGGTATCGTCATTGTTGGCACTGTTTCTATTTTTGGTCGGGTTGAACGACTCAGACAGCAACATGCTGAAGAGCAAGAACGTGATGCTGAAGAGATTGAGCGTTTAGCAACCAGTGTCGAACGGGAGCGGATAGCAAGGGACTTGCATGACATTTTGGGTCACACGCTTTCCAGTATTATTTTGAAGTCGGATCTCGCCAAGGCGCAACTTTCTAAGCAGCGTTACGATGAAGCTTCTGAGCAGTTAGTAGAGCTAAGTGAAATTGCTCGCGAATCCCTTTCGCAGGTGCGGCAAAGTGTTTCGGGGTACAAGCATGGAGGGCTACAGCTTGAGCTGAGACGACTTGAGCAGCGTTTGACTGACGGAGGCTTCAGTACTCGGATAACCGGAACACCGCCGATAATAGATGAGCGACGGGAAACCTCATTGGTGTTAGCAATAACCGAATTGGTAACCAATATTATTCGTCACAGCAATGGTCAACAATGCTTGATCCATTTTGACGAAACAGCAAACACTTACTGTATTAAAGTTGTGGATAATGGTCGTTGTCATGACGTGAGTGTGGGCAACGGTTTGAGCGGCGTTGAGCTGAGAATACAGGAGCTTGGCGGCTCGATGTCCATCTCAACAAACAAAGGGTGCGAGGTGGCTCTCTTCTTACCAAAACTCGCAGAACAACAGCCATGAAAATTCTTTTAGCTGAAGATCAAACCATGGTGAGAACTGCGCTGGCAAGTTTGTTGCGACTGGAGTCTGATTACCACGTCGATGAAGCCGTGGATGGCGTTGATGCTCAGAAAAAATTACAAGAATCTGATTACGATGTGTTGTTGAGCGATATTGAAATGCCTAACCTTTCCGGTCTTGAGCTTGTCCAGTGGGCGCAGCAGCAACAACCAAACCTTCGTTCGGTTATTATCACCACCTTTAACCGTTCCGGTTATATTAAGCGAGCTATTGACTCAGGTGTTCGTGGTTTTCTACTAAAAGATGCGCCCATTAATGAACTGATCGCGTCGTTGCAACGGGTATGTCTGGGTGAGCAAGTGATAAGTAATGAGCTTCTTCTTCAGGCTCTGGGGCAGCATGACCCCTTGACAGAAAAAGAGCGTAAAGCACTACGTCTGGCAAGTCAGGGGTTAAGTACTCAAGCTATCGCAGAACAGTTATTCATTGCTCCAGGTACTGCTCGAAATTATCTTTCGGAGGCAATCAATAAACTGCATGCGAGCAACCGGACAGAGGCTGCTCGCATCGCTCATCAAAAAGGCTGGTTGTAATAAGCTATACGCCTTTTTTCAAAGGCTTAAAGCTTCACAATCAACTTACCTTTATTGTCGCCGGTAAAGAACATGTTCAGTCCCTCAATGGCTGATTCCAGCCCTTCAAGAATATGCGAACGGTGTTTTATTTTGCCGGACATAACGTAAGGCGTCAGTTGTTGCAGCAAGCTTGGAATTTGGTCGAAGTGATCTGGCATGGTAAAGCCCTGAATTGTCAGCCGCTTTTTAATAACAGGCACCCAGCTTGGTCCGGGGCTGGGCACTTCTTTATCGTAGTCGGCTATCATGCCGCAAACCACCACACGACCGTGCGCGTTCATACGTTCAACCACCAGGTTTTGAATGGGGCCGCCGGTATTTTCAAAGTATAAATCTACGCCATCAGGAGTCAGCTTAGTCAGTTGGTCGCGCAAATCATCAGTTTTATAATTAATCGCGCCGTCGAAACCAAGTTCGTTGACTATCCAGTTGGCTTTTTCGTCACTCCCGACAACACCTATCACTTTAAGGCCTTCGGCTTTTGCTATCTGACCGACAATTGAGCCGACTGAACCTGCAGCGCCTGTTACTACGATGGTTTCTCCATTTTTAGGTTTACCTACATTAAGTAACCCTTGCGTAGCAGTTAACCCGGGTAAGGCGAATACTGAGAGTACAGTTTCGTCAGGTACGTCGGCCTGAACCTTGTTAATACCTTTTCCGTCGCTCAGTGCATATTCCTGCCAGCCCATCATGCCCATAACCCGGTCGCCGACTTCAAACTCAGGATGGTTACTCTCGACAACCTCTCCAACACCCGAGCTGCGCATTACCGTGTTTAATTCAACTGGTGGTATGTAGCTCTCTGTATCGGGGCTCATCCAGCCAAACATCGCAGGATCAAGCGACATTTGCCGCTGTTTTATTAATATTTCACCGGAACCGGCTTTCGGGAGCTCCTTTTCCGTTACTTCAAAAATGTTCGCTGAGACTGGGCCTGGTTCAGGACGCTTAACCAGTTTAATCGCTTTATAAGTCGTCATAGAGTTCCCTCTTTCTTAGGTTGTATGTAAGCCATATATGGCTACTCAGGTTACTTAATGAAAGGTCAATGCTGCGAGATTTATCACATTCTTTTGTAAACACTAGTTGCCGGATATTGTGAACTGTATCTAAGTCGATTAATATCAAACAGATAGTTGTTGTTCTGAAAGGGATATCGGGCATGACGTAAACTCTGTCGGTTTATTCTTTTCTTACTATGAAAACTGTTTACGCCTATATAACAAGGAGATAAAAAATGAAAGACGTTCTATTTTTTAACAATATGCTGACACCGAAGATCATTACCTTTGTGTATTGGATTTTGCTTTTGGCCGCCGTTGTTGGTGGGGTAAGCACTATGTTTATGGGTTATGAAGGTTTTACCTTTGGTAACTTCCTTAAAGGGATATTTTACGCTCTGGCCGGAGGCGTTGGTGCCAGAATTTGGTGTGAGCTTCTTATTGTTCTGTTTAAAATGAACGAAGCTCTGCAGGATCTTCGTAAGAAGTAAATGATAGAAATAAAGACATGTAACGCTTCTAAGTGAAGCTTTCTATAAGTTGCGCGGCCCTCCTGTTGGAGGGCCTTTTATTTTAGGTCTTTTCTCATGACTCAAATGAGCCTATTCTAGGGTTATACAACTCACTAACATCAGGTGCCACCGTTCTTGCGAAACCTTATTGCTATTGCTTTATTGCTACTTGCTTCGGGGTCAATGGCTCAGGATGTAACATTGAAAGTGGGTGTTTATGACAACCCGCCCAAAATCATGTTCGATGAATACGGCCAGTTGAGCGGTATTCATGGCCAGCTTCTTATGACTATTGCACAGCGTCATAATTGGCAACTGGTGCCGGTCGAATGTGAATGGGATCAATGCTTAAAGCTCTTGCGCGAGGGGCGAATTGATATTTTCCCGGATGTTGTGAAAAACGATGAAAGAGAGACTTGGGCTAGTTTTCATAATGAGCCTGCTTTATTGAGTTGGTCACAGCTTTATGCGCCGAAAGAAGAAAAAATTACCAACCTTTTAGATTTGAACAACAAACGTGTGGCGGTACTGCGGGACTCTGTTCAGGAAGAGTATCTAAAACAATTAATTGAGAATTTTGATCTAAACAGTGAGCTTTATCCGGTGCAGAGCCTTGCCGAAGGGTTTGATGCGGTTGTTGCGGGAAAGGTCAACGCCACTTCGGCGGATCAGCTTTTTGGCGATAAGCAAGTGACAGAATATGCCATTGAAATGACCCCCATCATGTTTCTTCCTAATGAGGTTTTCTTTGCCGTTCCTAAAGGTTCTCATGCAGATATTCTGTCAACTCTGGACAGAGAGCTAAAGCGCTTAAAAGCCGATGAAAACTCCGATTACTATGAAATTATTGAACGCTGGAGTTCAGGGCAAAGTCACTTAACAATTTCTGTTTACGTTTGGTGGTTAATGACGGCATTGGTCTTACTATTCTTGACTGTTGTTGGGTTTAATCTGCTTTTGCGTCGCAAGGTTACCGAAAAAACACAAGCGCTGGCTGAAAGTAAGTATCGTTTGAATACCATTTTAGACAGTGTTGAAGCTTATATTTTTATCAAAGATAAAGAGCTGAAGTATCAGTATGCGAACCAGCAGGTTTTAAAACTGTTTCAGTTAAAACTGGGTGATTTCATCGGAAAAACCGATGCCGATTTGTTTGATAAAAGCACCGCCGATACGCTTAAAGTTTTTGACAACAAAGTAATAAAAAGCGGTAAACGGGCGGCTCAGGAAGAAATTAGCTTTCTGCCTGACAAAAAAAAGCCGCTTCATTTTTGGTCTGTAAAAGTGCCGTTATATGATGCCAATAAGAAGGTTATTGGCTTGTGCGGAATTTGTACTGACATTTCAGAATACCAGAGCATGAAAGAAGAAATTCAGTCTCTTGCGTACTTCGACCCTTTAACCGGCCTGGCGAATAGACGTTTCATGCTGGAGCGTTTGAAAGACGAGTTTTATCGTTACCAGAATGGCGGAGATGATGGTGTGCTGGCAATGTTGGATATCGACCAGTTCAAGAAAGTGAATGACAGCGTAAGCCATGACGCGGGAGACGAGCTTTTGGTTCTGTTTGGCCAGAGACTGGAGTCTGAGCTGCTTCAGACTGAAACTGCCGGACGTCTGGGGGCCGATGAATTTATGGTGCTGTTAAAGAGTAAAAGCGGTATTAATCTGCTGGACGATAAGAATCTGCGTCAGCGCCTGCAGGTGTTGGTAGAGCGTTTAAGTGAGCCTTACCAATTAGGCGAAAAAACGGAGTCGATATCAGTCAGTATGGGCGTCACTTTGTTTTCCGATGCGCAAAACACCGGAGATCTACTTCAGGGAGCCGACCTGGCTCTGTCGCAGGCAAAAGAGACCAATGCATCAAAGCTGCAATTTTTTAATACGGGCATACAGCGCGAATTTAATTATCGGCAAAAGATGATAACTGGGTTACGACAGGCAATAACGACAGAGTCACTGGAAGTGTATTTGCAGCCGCAGTACCAACAGCTAACGGATGAGGCCAGCCAGCGTTGTTTGGGCTTTGAAGCGTTACTCCGTTGGTACGACGAAGAACTTGGCTGGGTGTCTCCCGCAGAGTTTATTCCGTTAGCCGAAAGTCAGGGACTCATGCCCGACCTGCATCGGTTGGTGCTGAATCAGGTACTGGCAGCCATTCCCAAATTGCAACACGCTATAAGTGATAAAGACGGACGTGTTGCGATAAACGTCAGTGCCAGCCAGTTTAAATACCCCGGATTTGTAGAAGATATTGAGGCCCGTTTAACGGCGGCTGGTATTCCCGGAGAGTTGCTTGAGCTGGAAGTAACCGAGAGTTTACTCATTGATGATATTGAAAACACGGCTGCGAATATGGAAAGGCTAAAACGCCTGGGAGTGACCTTTGCGCTGGATGATTTTGGAACTGGTTACGCCTCTTTGGGTTATTTGAAACGTTTGCCCTTAAATTCGTTAAAGATAGATCAATCTTTTGTGCGAGACATGAAAAACGGCAACAGCGATGAAGCTATAGTAAGAACGGTGATAGCACTGGGCAAAAGTCTTGATTTAGCCATTATCGCGGAAGGCGTCGAAACGGAGGAGCACTTGCATAAACTACAGGAAATGGGGTGTTTTTGTTTTCAGGGGTACTATTTTGCCAGGCCAGAACCAAGCCATTTTTGGATGTCTGATGAGCGAGTTTAAGCAATGCTAATTTCCTTTATCTGTAACTCGATTATCGTCGGCTTAGCGGTTATTTTTCACTACGAAGCACTTAACCGAATAGGCTGGCTGATCACTCACATGAGAATGTTCAGTCAAATTCGACTGATGTTTGGGGTTATGCTCGCAATCATAGCGCATACCGTAGAGGTCTCTATTTTTGCGCTTGCTTATTACTTTATGCATCACGAAGAAGGTTTTGGCACCTTAGTCGGTAATTTCGATGGAAGTTTTTTGGATGCTTTATACTTTTCTTTCACGGTTTTTAGTACGGTTGGTTTTGGCGATATAGAGCCTTCGGGAGCACTCCGCTTTTTAACTGGTGTGGAGAGTTTAACTGGTTTAGTTTTAATTACCTGGACGGCTTCGTTTCTATACGTTGAAATGCAGCGTTACTGGCACCGTTAACTGAAACATTTGCTAACAGAAGCCTGCTTCTATAAAGCTGTCAGGCGGTGTATCTTTATGGCTGAGGCATACCAGCTTGGAAAACAAAACTGATGATGCAGGAAACATTAAAAATTTTAGTGGTAGATGATGACGCACGGCTGCGAAGCTTGCTGGAGCGTTATCTTACTGAGCAAAACTTTCAGGTACGGGTGGCGCAGGACTCTGAGCAAATGGACCGCTTGCTGACCCGGGAAAACTTTAATTTACTCGTACTGGATTTAATGCTGCCGAGCGAAGACGGACTCTCCATTTGCAAGCGTTTGCGTAGCCAGGGAAACAATCTGCCGGTCATTATGCTAACCGCAAAGGGCGACGAAGTGGACCGTATTATTGGCCTGGAACTCGGTGCTGATGACTATCTGGCTAAGCCTTTTAACCCTAGAGAGCTGTTAGCTCGCGTCAGAGCGGTACTGCGCCGGCGGGGTACCGAAGCTCCTGGTGCTCCCTCGCAGGAAGATCAGGAAATAACCTTCGGTGAATTCCGGCTGAATCTGGGTACTCGCGAAATGTTTCGCGGCGACACACCTATGCCGCTGACCAGTGGTGAATTTGCGGTACTCAAAGCTCTTGTTAATAATGCACGGCAGCCACTTTCGCGCGACAAGTTAATGCATCTGGCTCGTGGTCGTGACTACAGTGCGCTGGAGCGCTCGATTGACGTTCAGGTGTCTCGTTTAAGACGTATGCTGGAAGTCGATCCGACTAAGCCCCGATATATTCAGACGGTGTGGGGTCTGGGCTACGTGTTTGTGCCGGATGGTCAACTGAAGTCCTGATGAAACTTTTTCCTAAGTCAGCGTTTGCCCGCACGGTTGCGCTGCTGGCTCTGGTGTTGCTTATCAACCAGCTCGTTTCTTACGTGATGGTAAGCAATTACGTTGTCAGACCTTCCATAGAACAGATTAATGAGCTGGTTGCGAAATACATCCGCACCATGTTTATCCCCCGTCAGCATTTAGCTGAAACCGAGCGCGAGCTGATGACCAGTTATACTGAAGCTACCGGCATTGAAGTCTTTAATGATGAAGCCGCTGAGAGGCAGGGGTTAGGTAATTCAACCTATTATGGTTATTTATCGGATGACATGAGCGACATGCTGGGTGGCGAAGCCCAGGTGCGGGTTGCTCAGGGCAATAAATTCTATTTGTGGGTAAAACCTCCGCGCGCCCCCGACTTCTGGATACGCGTGCCACTGGAAAGTATGCAGCAGGGACGCTTCTCTCCATTGGTGATGTACCTGGTACTCATTGGTTTGCTGAGCGTGTTCGGCGGTATGCTATTTGCCAACTGGTTAAACCGACCGTTAAAAGCTCTGGAGGACTCTGCCCGAAGAGTTGGACGGGGAGAGTTTCCTGAGCAACTGTCTGAAAAAGGGGCGACCGAAATTGTGGCTGTGACCCGCGCTTTTAATCAAATGTCGCGCGGTATTCGCGAGTTGGAAAATGACCGTAACCTTTTAATGGCCGGTGTTTCTCACGACTTAAGAACCCCTCTTACTCGCATTCGTCTGGCTGCGGAAATGATGCCGCAGGGCGAAGACTGCCTGGCTCAGGGCATTATTGAAGATATAGACGACATGAACGACATTATTGATCAGTTTATTGATTACGTTCGTCTTGATCAGCAGGAGTCGAGCAGCAGAGAGTCGCTGAATGAGCTGATAGAGCAAACTGTGGCGAATGTTCCGGATAACTGGCAAAAGCAGTTTGAGCTGGATTTAGGCAAGTTGCCCAGAGTCTGGTTACGCCCCTTATCTATGAAACGAGTCATTATTAATTTGCTGGAAAACGCCGAACGTTACGGGAAACATCACGTGGTGGTCAGCTCCGGGCATGATAAAAAGCAAAAACGTGTCTGGTTCAGGGTAACAGATGACGGCCCGGGCATTCCCGAAGAGCAGCAGGCCACATTATTTGAGCCTTTTACTCAGGGCGATAAAGCGCGTGGCGGCGTTGGTTCCGGTCTGGGGTTGGCTATTATTAAGCGCATTGTCGACCGGCACGACGGCAGTATAAAACTGCAAAACCGCCCGGAAGGCGGCTTGTGCGTGCGGATTGAACTGCCGCTGAATCAGCAACGGCAGTAATCTTGATTACAGCAACAGGCGGTTAATACCGTTAAGAGCCGCAACCCGGTAGGCTTCCGCCATGGTCGGATAGTTAAAGGTGGTGTTGACGAAGTAGTCGATGGTGTTACCACCGTTTTTCTGCTCCATAATAGCCTGACCAATGTGGATAATTTCTGAAGCTCGCTCGCCAAAACAGTGAAGCCCCAGCAGTTCGCGCGTTTCACGGTGGAATAATAATTTCAGACAACCCACGTCGGCACCGGAGATTTGTGCCCGTGCAAGGTGCTTAAACTGCGCACGACCAACCTCATAAGGCACTTTCATTTCAGTCAGTTCTTCTTCAGTTTTACCAACCGAGCTGATTTCCGGGATGGTGTAAATACCGGTAGGAATATCGCTGATAAGTGCTTTGTCGCAATTACCGTTAATAATAGCGGAAGCACAGATCCGTCCCTGATCGTATGCTGCGCTGGCTAAACTGGGGTAACCAATAATGTCGCCGACTGCATAAATATTATCGACACTGGTCTGGTAATTTTCATTTACCTCCAATTGGCCGCGATAGTTGGGTTCAAGCCCTACCGCCTGGCAGTCAAGCTGTTCAATGTTACCGGAACGGCCATTAGCAAAAAGCAGACAGTCGGCAGCCATGGTCTTACCAGACTTAGTTTTCAGCACCACTTTGTCATCGTGCCCGGTAATGCTTTCGTATTCTTCATTGTGGCGAATGACAACGCCACTGTTGCGCAAGTGATAACTCAGCGCATCTGAAATTTCAGCATCCAGAAAAGAAAGCAGGCGTTCACGCTGGTTTATTAAGTCAACTTTAACGCCCATACCCCGGAAAATACTGGCGTATTCACTGCCCACCACACCTGCACCGTATATCAGAATGGTTTTAGGTTCATGAGACAACGACAACACTTTATCTGAGTCGTAAATGCGCGGATGCGAAAAGTCGACGTCTTTCGGGTTGTATGGGCGTGACCCTGTAGCGATAACGACATGTTTTGTGATCAAGTCATCGACAGAGCCGTCCAGTTTGGTGACCCGAATGCGGTTCTTGTCTAAAAAAGAAGCTGTACCGTGCACCACAGTAACGTCGTTACGGTCGTAAAACGAACTGCGTAATTTCACCTGTTTACGAATAACCGATTCTGCATAGTGCAGTATGTGACTGAAAGTCATACCGCTCTGCCAGCCAGGGCCGGAAAACAATGGATTATTATTGTATTCAATTAGACGACTGACGGAGTGTCGCAAAGCTTTGGATGGAATGGTTCCCCAATGCGTGCAACCGCCGCCAAGAGCTTTATGTTTTTCTACTATGGCAACGTTGTAGCCGCTTTTGGCCAATTGCATGGCAGCGCCTTCGCCGCCGGGACCAGTACCGATGACAACGACATCGAATTCTGTTTCGGTTTCAGGCTTTATTGCAGTCATATTACTCGCTTCACTACCGGTGTACGGGCTTTAGATAGTAGCACTGTATAAGAAAAGCGTAAATTGACACTGTTTTCTGTGCGCAGAGTCGTTATAGTAAAGAGAGACAATGACTTGGAACCGTTGTATGAGTAAAGAAAAACAAGTCCCGCAAATTCTGGCTCGTCGTGTTGTAGCGCAAAGCCGCTTAATGCGTATTGAGGCCGTCGATCTTAAATTTAGCAATGGTGAACAGCGTCAGTTTGAGCGCATGAAAGGCAGCGGTCGCGGCGCGGTTATGATTGTTCCCTGCCTGGATGAAGAAACTTTGTTACTGATTCGGGAATACGCTGCAGGCCTTCACGACTATCAACTCGGTTTCCCCAAAGGCCTGATTGACCCGGGCGAAACCCCGGAAGAGGCTGCTCAGCGTGAGCTAAAAGAAGAAGTTGGTTACGGCAGCCGTCAACTTGAATTCTTAATGGAAGTGTCTCTCGCGCCTCAGTTTTTCTCCGCCAAAATGAGTGTTTTCGTAGCTCGCGATTTATACCCCGAAAGATTGCCGGGCGACGAACCTGAGCCGTTGGAAAAAGTGACCTGGCCATTAAACGATATTGACAACCTGCTGGCTCAACCCGATTTTTCTGAAGCGCGAAGTGTTGCGGCGCTGTTAATGCTTTTGCGTAATCTGAGTGAGGCACAGTAGTGGCAGAAACAATGCTGGAGAAACTGAAGGAAATAGCATTCGAAGCAGGTGGCGTTATTCTGTCAATGTACGAGCGGCGTGACTATAAAACGGCCGAGAAAAAAGACGATTCTCCAGTGACTACCGCAGATCTTGTTGCCAGCGAACTAATAGAAGATCGACTCAAGCAGTCATTCCCTGATATTCCGGTTATTTCTGAAGAAAGCGAACATCAGGACTATAATGAGCGTCGTCAATGGAAGGCCTATTTTATTATCGACCCGATAGATGGTACTCAGGAGTTTATTTCCCGCTCCGGAGACTTTGCTGTCAACATTGCTTACGTAGAAAACAACGAGCCTGTCATTGGCGTTATTTTCTGGCCGGTCGGGGAAACGCTTTACTATGCTCGCAAAGGTGCTGGCGCCTTTAAACAAAAAGAGAACGAAAAGCAGTCCATAAGCGTGCGCAAGTTTAGTGACCCTCAGGCTGACCCTATTATTATTGCAATAAGTCGCCAACAGGCACGAGAGCCTGTGTTTAATCGTTTGCAGACAAAACGTGATATTCAGCCTTTACCAACGGGTAGCTGTTCACTAAAAGCCTGTTTTATTGCCGAGGGCAAAGCCGATTGTTTTTTACGTCTGGGACCTACCGGAGAATGGGATACCGCTGCATCGCAAGTTATTGTAGGAGAAGCTGGCGGTCGCATAGTGAATGAGAACTTTGAGCCCATTACCTACAACCGCACGGTTAGCCTGCTGAACCCGAACTTCTTAGTTCTGGGTGACCAAAGTGTTCCCTGGGAAGAGGTCTTTATTGCCCGTCAGGCTCGTTTCCGGTAACACTGTCTTTGTTGACTACATCGACACTTTCATGCAGCTCAGAGTAAACAATGACGGCTTCGCCGGACTTCAGGCGTTGCTTCAGTTGCTCCACTTTCGTTTCAAAGCTGAGCTCCTGACTGCCGTAATCGGTTCCTTCGCGCAGTACAATAGATTCCATTAAATTGTTCAGGGTTTCCTGATCAATTTCCTGCCAGGGAATGATCATTTATCCTCCGCTTGCTGCAACTCTTCTGTTAATTCTGCCAGTTCTTCTTCTGCTGTCATCCAGAGGTTCTCCTGTTGTTGCAGATCTTTTTGCGCCTGTGCCTGCTGGTCTAACAGCTTTTGCAATTTGGCTTTATTGGCATCGTCATACAAGCTGCTGTCACTCAGTTGCTCGTGAATATCGGCTAGCGTCAGCTCCAGCGAATGAATATTCTTTTCTGCCTTCTCTATTTGTTGGCGTAAAGGCTTGGTTTTTTGCCGCGCTTCGGCTTCTTTGCGTTTTTGCTGTTTGCGGTCATCGCGTTGGCGAGTAGCGGGTTGCTCGCTACGTTTGTCATTAGCCGCCTGTTGCTGTAACCAATCGTGATAGGCATCTAAATCGCCGTCGAAAGTTTCTGCTTTGCCGTCGGCAACCAGACAAAATTCATCTACCGTAGTACGTAGCAAATGTCTGTCGTGCGAAACGACAATTAGCGCGCCTTCGTATTCCTGCAAAGCCGCAACCAGTGCGTCCCGTAAGCCGAGATCCAGGTGGTTGGTTGGCTCATCTAGCAGTAACAGGTTAGGACGCTGGTAAATAATGAGGGCTAACGCCAATCGGGCTTTTTCCCCACCGGACATTGGTTCGACCGACCGTGTGGCCTGATCACCGGAAAATCCAAAGTTGCCTAGAAAGTCACGCAGCTTTTGTTCAGTCGCTTGTTTATCAATGCGCTGCAAGTGCAGCAGAGCTGAGGCTGCCAAGTCCAGAGTTTCCAGCTGATGCTGAGCAAAATAACCAATGCTGAGACCTGGGTTAACCAACCGCTCACCAGCCATCGGCTCCAATTCACCCGCCAGCAGTTTAATCAGCGTTGATTTACCGGCGCCGTTTCGGCCAAGCAAGCCTAACCTAGTTCCCGGCACCAAATTTAGCTTAATCTGCTCAAGAATGGTGGTGTCACCATAGCCAGCTTTGGCGTCGCGCAGCGTTAGCAGTGGATTTGGCAGCTTCTCTGGTGTTAAAAAGTGAAAGTCGATACCACTTTCGGCGCGTAGTGGTGCCTGGTTAGGCAGCTTCTCAATAGCTTTTAAACGGCTCTGTGCTTGTTTGGCTTTGCTGGCTTTATAACGAAAACGGTCAACGTAAGCTTGTAAGTGCTGACGCATAACCTGAGCTTTTTCGTACTCGCTTTGTTGCTGAGCCATGTGCTCGGCGCGCTGCCGCTCAAACAGAGAGTAGTTACCGCGGTAGCTGTTCAGTTTTTTATGCTCAATATGCGTAATGTCGGTAGTGACCGAGTCGAGAAAGTCACGGTCGTGCGATATCAATAGCAGGGTTCCGTCGTACTGTTTTAACCAGCTTTCCAGCCAGAAAATGGCATCAACGTCCAGGTGGTTGGTTGGCTCATCCAGCAGCATTAAGTCGGCGCGGGCTATGAGTACCTGTGCCAAATTAAGGCGCATACGCCAACCACCAGAAAATGCTTTTACCGGCTGTTGCAGTTGTTCCTGAGTAAAACCAAGGCCAGCCATTAAACTGGCGGTTCTGGGCTGAATATCATAAGCTCCGATGGAAGCCAACTTGTCGTGACAGTGCGCAATGGCTTCGCCGTTGTTATCGCTTTCGGCCTGCGCGAGTTGCGCTTCCAACTGCCGAAACTCGGCGTCACCGTCCATTACGTAATCGATAGCGGATTTATCCAGTGCGGGAGTGTCCTGGGCTACGCTGGCAATTCGCCACTCCGCTGGCAGGTGAATATTACCGCTGTCGGCACTGAGTTCACCACGCAGCATGGCAAACAGCGAGGACTTGCCGCAGCCATTACGGCCTACTAAGCCAACGCGATGTCCCGGGAATACTTGTAAGTCACTGTCTTCAAATAAAACATCACCGCCACGCAATAAGGTGATAGCTTCAGCACGGATCATAAACTACTCTTCATTTTGTACAGCTGTTCAGCTGCGGTATCATAGACGTGTTCTGCTCACAATTCTAACACAGGAGCTGTTGTGGCTAGAGAAAAGAAGCGATTTATTGCCGGGGCCGTTTGCCCCAAATGCGATGCCATGGACACACTCATGCTCTTCATCGAAAACGATACCGAACAAGTTGAGTGCGTGCAATGTAAGCACCGGTTTAGTGAACCTAAAGAGCAGGGTGGTGGTAGCCAGCGTCAGTTTGATCAGGTCATTGGGGTATTTAAGCCAGACTAAACAAATTGTAGGGAGCCATTATGACAGACACCGACGGCAGCCGTTTTATCAACTGTCTTTATCGCGTTGAGCAAGTACAGCAGGGCGAAAAAAAAGCCGCTGAAGCTTGCTCGATGAACATGACGCAACTGATGTCGGCGGCCGGGAAAGCGGTTTTTCATCAGCTACAATCTTACTTTCCGGCACCGGCACGCATTGCGGTCTGTTGTGGTGAAGGCAATAACGGTGGTGATGGCTATATTGTCGCCCGACTGGCTCAGAAGGCCGGTTATCAGGTGCAAGTTTTTGCGCTTAAACCCAATGTTGAATTGCCGGAGCCAATGGAGTCTGACGCGCACAGAGCCCGCGCTGCGTTGCGTGAACAAGGCGGAAGTGAAAAGCCCTTGCTGGATTGCTCGCCCGAGCAGTTTGATGTGTTGGTGGATGCCTTATTTGGTGTCGGTTTGAATCGTGCGCTTGAGGGTGACCCGGTAAGCTGGGTTCAGCGGGTGAATGGCAGCACGACGCCAGTGGTGTCAGTGGATGTGCCGTCGGGGTTAAATGCTGATACGGGTCATGTGCCCGGTGCGGCGGTTCGCGCTCATCTTACCGTCTGTCTGGTGGCGTTAAAGCGCGGTTTGCTGACCGGGAAGGCTCAAGAGCATACCGGTGAGTTAAAACTTGAAGATTTAGGTATTGGCGGCACGTTTAAACAGCAAAATGAAGCCGACTGGTTCAGGGTTAATGCAGGCCGGGTTGGCGGCTGGCTAGCGCCTCGTTCACGCTGCACTCACAAAGGTGAGCAAGGACACGTGCTAATTGTCGGTGGTCAGCCGGGCATGTCCGGAGCTGTGACATTGGCAATGCAGTCGGCGCTGCGTGCGGGGGCGGGCAAAGTGTCCGTGGCGTGTCATCCGCAGGTGCAGGCAATTGTTGCGGCAGCTCAGCCTGAAGCTATGGTGCATGGCATAAAAGAAACCGATGCTCTTAAGCCGCTGCTGCGAGAAGCTTCTGCTGTTGCTTTGGGGCCCGGGTTGGGGCAAGGCTCCTGGAGTCAGGAGGTTTTTTCGCAGGTGATGGAAACCGATGTGCTGAAAGTTGTTGATGCCGATGGTTTAAATCTATTAGCGAGTAACCCCTTTCATTCACCCAAATTATTACTAACACCGCACCCTGGTGAAGCTGCACGGTTACTGCAAATTACGACCGATGAAATAGCGTCGGATCGTTTTGCTGCGGCAACAAAACTACGTGAAAAATACGGTGCGCAGGTACTACTGAAAGGTGCGGGGTCTTTGCTGGTAACCGACAGAGGTAGGTGTTTGATTGACCGCGGTTCACCAGCAATGGCCTCCGGTGGCATGGGCGACCTGTTAACCGGATTAATCGCGGGCTTATTAGCGCAAAGAATGGCTCCGGCACAAGCGCTGATTGCGGGTAGCCTATGGCATGCTATAGCGGGCGAAGAGGCAGGAAACGATGGTGAGAGGGGAACCTTAGCTTCGGATCTGTTGCCTTATATACGACAGTTGGTGAATGGATATGGAAGGGATGATGACTGAGGTACACCAATATGAGTTGGCTGATGAAGAGGAAACGTTAGCACTTGCGAAGAAATTTTCACAAGTTTTACAGACCCCTTTAGTGGTTTATCTGAGAGGCGAGTTAGGTGCCGGAAAAACGGCGTTTTGTCGCGGTGTTATTCAGGCTATGGGGCATTCAGGGGCGGTGAAAAGTCCGACCTATACTCTTGTTGAGCCCTACCAACTGCAGGGCTGGCGTATTCATCATTTCGATTTATATCGACTGGCAGATCCGGAAGAGCTCGAATATATGGGAATTCGAGATTATTTTTCTGAAGATACGTTAAACTTTATAGAGTGGCCCGATAAAGGCTATGGTTGGCTTCCCGGTGCGGACATTGAGATAAGAATCGAGTATGCTGGCACGGGTCGTAAACTTACTTTCAGTGCGCTAACTGAAGCCGGACAACAAATAATTAAAACATTATGATGAAGCGATTTTGGGTGTTTTTGTTTGCTTGTGTTCCTTTATGGGCCTGGGCCGACAACAGTATAGACAGTGTGCGTGTGTGGCCATCTCCGGATAAAACGCGGGTGGTTTTCGACTTGTCGGACACTCCCGACTATTCTTACTTTACGTTGTATCAGCAAAAGCCTTACCGGCTGGTTATTGATTTTAACAATACTTCGTTAAAAGCGGGTTTGGCGAACTTGGGCGAAGAATCGCTGCTGGTCGATAAAATTCGCACAAGCTCACCTAAGAACGCTAACAGTACCCGTATTGTTATTGAGCTGGGCTCTAAAAGCGACGCTAACCTTTTTACCTTGCCAGCTAATGAGTCCTATAAAGATCGGTTGGTGGTTGATTTACCCGGTAAATCCAAAGAGCTGAGCGGGCCGGCAAAATCGGTTTCAGAGCTGAAAGACAGGCGCGTAACCATAGCAATTGATGCCGGGCATGGTGGTGATGACCCGGGCTCTATTGGTCCACGCGGAACTTACGAAAAACACGTCGTTATTCGTATTGCCCGTGCATTGGCCAAACTCATTAATGATGACCCTGGTATGCAGGCTTATTTGATTCGAACCGGGGACTACTATGTAGGCCTTAACGAGCGACCGCAAAAAGCTTGGGATGTAAAAGCTGATTTTTTTGTTTCTATTCATGCAGACGCTTTTCGAACACCACAGCCCAGCGGTGGCTCGGTCTGGGTGTTGTCCAAACGCCGGGCAGAATCCGAAGTTGGTCGCTGGTTAGAAAATCGGGAGCAGCAATCTGAGTTATTGGGTGGCGTTACTGATATTTTGCGGAAGAACGGGCACGAACCCTATTTGGCAGAGACTCTGTTGGATATGTCAATGGACAGTTCCATTGCCGGGGCCTACAGTGCCGCGAAACATATAATCGATGAAATGTCGACGGTAACCAAAATGCATAAAAAGACCCCTCAGGCAGCGAGTTTCGCGGTTTTGAAGTCACCGGATAAACCGTCATTGCTGGTGGAAACTGGATTCATTTCAAATCCGCGTGAAGAGCAGTTGTTAACCAGTAATGCTCATCAGCAAAAGCTGGCGCGGGCTCTTTACAACGGGATCCGCCGTTATTTTGTCAGTAACCCAATAGACAATACCTACTTAGCTAACCAAAGCAGTTTTACTTATACCGTTAAGTCCGGAGATTCCTTATCGGTGCTGGCACAGAAGTATAATACTACCGTCAAAGCCATTAAAACCGAGAATAACCTGACCACCAGTAGCTTGAAAATTGGTCAGAAATTGACAATTCCGAGTCGCTGATGGCCATTCAACAATTACCGATAGAGCTCGCGAACCAAATTGCTGCGGGCGAAGTGGTTGAGCGCCCTTCGTCGGTGGTTAAAGAACTGGTAGAAAATGCATTGGATGCCGGGGCTACACAATTAATTCTGGATATTGAGCAGGGCGGTAGCAAACGCATTCGAATTCGCGATAACGGCGGTGGTATTGTTAAGCAGGAGCTGACACTGGCACTGAGCCGTCACGCCACCAGTAAAATTCAGAGTCTGGACGATTTAGAGCATATTGGTAGCCTGGGGTTTCGGGGGGAAGCTCTGGCCAGTATCAGTTCTGTGTCGCGATTGCGCTTAATATCCAAGCCGCCAGAGCAGGAAGAAGCCTGGCAGGCGTGGGCCGAAGGTAGGGATATGCAAGTGACTGTTGAACCAGCTGCGCATCCGGACGGCACAACCGTCGATATACAGGATCTATTCTTTAATACGCCAGCCAGACGTAAGTTTTTACGCACAGAAAAAACTGAATTCAGCCACATAGATGAAGTTATAAAACGGATTGCGCTTAGCCGTTTTGAAGTTGGATTCCAGCTTAATCATAACGGCAAATCGGTAAGAGCGTTTCCTTCTGCTCAGACTGAAAAACAGCAGTTACAACGGTTGGCGAAAATTTGCGGCGGTGGATTTGCTGAGCAGGCTTCAGCAATTGACGCTGTTGATGGTGACTTCCACTTAAGTGGCTGGTTAGTCCCGCCGGAGCATTGTCGGCATCAAGGGGATATTCAGCATTTTTTTGTCAACGGCCGAATGATGCGCGATAAATTGTTATCGCATGCGGTACGTCAGGCCTACGAAAAATATTTGCCGAACGAGCGCGTTCCGACGTTTGTGCTTTATTTTGAACTTCCTGCTGAAGAAGTCGATGTGAATGTACATCCGGCAAAGCATGAAGTCCGTTTTCACCGCCAGCGACAAGTGCATGACTTTATTCTGACTCGCATTGAACAGGCTTTAAATCAGCTGGTTGCCATAGAAAATGAACAACCTGCGATGAGTCATCAGCATTCTTACAGCTCGCAAGAACGGTCATCAGAGGCCACGTCGGACTCCTATCGGGGGGCGTCAGGTGCGAGCTTTCTAGGCGAGAGAAAAGCATCGGGTTCGTTGTTGCCGAATGCTGCCAGGGTTCCTCATGGTAATGCGGGAGCGCATCTAAGCACCGAGCCAGAGGCAAAGTTAAAGGCGGAACAAAACTGGCGTGTTCTGTCTGTGTTTAATGATGTTTATGCCCTTATTCGCAATGGGTACAGTCTGGCCTGGCTTAATCTGGCTAAAGTTCATACTGAATGTGTCAGCAGAAAACTTACTCAGCAATTGCAGGACGGACTGAACGGGCAGCCTTTACTGGTTCCTGTGGCAGTCAGTTTGGCGAACCTGCCCGGGCCTGCGAGCCAGTGGCCGCAACAGCAATTAAACCAGTGCGGTGTGGTGTATAAAATTCAGCGTGAGCAAGCAATTATTGAGCAAATGCCGGAAATGTTACGTCAGGGCAATGTGGTGAGTGGTTTTACTGACTTATTAACCTTACTGACCGAAGGCGCTGAAACTGACCAACTGGCTCGTTGGTTGGCACAGTTTGCTGGTCTTGAGTCGTACAGTCTGACTCAGGCGGAGCACTGGCTTGTTCAGTGGCGTTCGCAATTGGTTGAAAGCGCGGATGCGTTACAAAAGTTGCCGTTACCCGGAGAGAATAATGCATAGCAAGGACGCCGTTATTGCCATTTATGGGCCAACAGCTTCAGGCAAAACAGCGTTGTCGCTGGCGCTTTGTGAGCAACTGGATTGTGAGATTATTTCTGTCGATTCCGCGTTAATTTATCGGGGAATGGATATTGGTACCGCGAAACCCAGCGCCGAAGAGCAAAACTTAGTTCCTCATCACTTGCTGGATATTCGCGACCCTGCCGAAACTTATTCGGCGGCCGATTTCCAAAAAGACGCTTTGGCTTTAATTGATGACATTCAGCAACGTGGCAAAGTGCCTTTGTTGGTTGGTGGAACCATGTTGTACTTTAAGGCGTTGCTGGAAGGGCTTTCCCATTTGCCAGAGTCTGATACCAGCGTGCGTGAGAAGCTGACCGCCGAATTGCACGAAAAAGGTTTAACCGAATTACACAATCGGCTGCAAAAGGTTGATCCCACAAGTGCGAAACGTATTCACCCTAACGATCCTCAGCGAATTCTGCGAGCTTTGGAGGTTTATGAAATTGCGGGCAAACCTCTGACAGAACTTACCAGGGAGCGTCATGGTCAGTTAACTAAACCCATTTATCAGTTTGCGGTGGCGCCAGTTGAACGGAAAGTTTTACATCAGCGTATAGAACAGCGTTTCGACCATATGTTGGCGCAACCTTTTAAAGAGGAAGTTGCAACTTTGTTTGCCCGATCCGATTTGCATCCGGACCTTCCGTCCTTACGCAGTGTTGGCTATCGGCAAATGTGGCAGCACCTGGCCGGAGAGCTAAGCTATGATGAAATGCGCGAACGCGGAATTATTGCTACCCGACAGTTGGCGAAAAGACAAATGACCTGGCTGCGGGGCTGGCCGGGAGTGCACTGGCTGGAAACCGGCGACCTCAATATGCAGGCGAAAGTCATGACAGCAATGCAGCAGCCCGCAAAGATTTTTAATAGTAAGGATTGAAATTAGACGACCAAGGCCGCAGATCCAATTCTGGACTAAATGAGTAATTCTTAACGTTTTTCTTATTGCAAAAATTCTTTACTGGTCTAGTGTGTCTTTACAGGGAACTGCAAATTGGCAGTGCTGTAGCTTACTATTTACACATTGGATATTAATAACGATAAAAAGGAATCCAAGATGGCTAAGGGGCAAACTTTACAAGACCCATTCTTAAATGCGTTACGTCGTGAGCGCATACCAGTATCTATTTACTTAGTTAATGGCATTAAACTGCAGGGACAAATTGAGTCTTTTGATCAATTCGTTGTCTTATTAAAGAATACGGTTAGCCAAATGGTGTATAAGCATGCAATTTCAACAGTTGTACCTGCGCGTATTCCTCAAAATTATTTGCCGCAACAAGCTGGCGAAGATATGGCTGAAATAGAAGATTAATGGTGAAAGAGAGGTCTGAACAACTTGTTCGATAGGTATGAAGGTGGCGACTACGCAATATTGGTTCATGTGGATTTACCCGCGGAAGTTGACCGAGAAGATCTCTCCGAATTACAACTTTTAGCTGATTCTTCGGGCGTGAAAACTATGGGAGTGATGACTACAAGTCGTAACTCCCCAACCCCCAGATACTTTGTTGGTAGTGGTAAGGCAGAAGAAATTGCCGAGCAGGTAAAGCTGCTGGACGCTAACATTGTTATCTTTAATCACGCGTTATCACCAACGCAAGAGCGAAATCTGGAAGCCATTTGCAAATGTCGGGTGTTAGATCGTACGGGTCTTATTCTAGATATTTTTGCGCAGCGGGCACGAACCCACGAAGGTAAGTTGCAGGTTGAATTAGCGCAACTGCGTCATATATCGACACGACTGGTGCGAGGCTGGACTCACCTTGAGAGACAAAAAGGTGGTATTGGTTTACGTGGGCCAGGTGAAACCCAGCTTGAGACCGACAGACGCTTAATTCGCGGACGTATTAAAAATATTTTAAAGCGCCTGGAGAAAGTCCAGAAACAGCGGGAGCAGGGGCGTCGGGCTCGTAAAAAGGCGGATATTCCTACCGTATCGCTGGTGGGTTATACCAACGCAGGTAAATCGACGCTATTTAATCGCCTGACTGAAGCCGGCGTTTATGCCGCGGATCAGCTATTCGCAACACTTGACCCAACCCTTAGAAAACTTGCAGTAGAAGATATTGGTGAAGTGATTCTGGCTGACACCGTTGGTTTTATTCGTCACTTACCTCATGACCTGGTCGCAGCTTTTAAAGCGACGCTTCAGGAAACTCAAGAGGCCGATTTATTGTTACATGTGGTTGATGTCAGCGACGAACAGCAGCAAAATAATATTGATCAGGTTGCTGAGGTTTTGGAAGAAATCGATGCTGGCGATGTACCACAGTTAATTATTTGTAATAAAATAGATCAAGTGGAAGGGGCCGAGCCCCGGATTGATTACGATGACAATCAAAGGCCAATAAGGGTCTGGGTTTCAGCGCAGCAAGACCTTGGCATTGATGAAGTACTGGAGGCTTTACGGCAGATACTTGGCCCGCAGATGGTCGAGTTGACTCTGAAAATCCCCCACTCAATGGGTAAATTACGTGGTACATTATACCGTTGGAATAGCGTGACATCGGAAGATGTTAACGAAAATGGTGAACTTGCATTGCAAGTGCGCATGTCATCGGTAGACTGGCAGCGTTTACACAAGGCTTATGGCGACCAACTGGACGACTTAGTCGTGCAGCAATAGAATTTTTTATAGCAACAGTTTTCTTAAAAAACTTGGAGCACTCAATGGCTTGGAATCAACCGGGAAACGGTAATAACAATGACCGTGACCCATGGAAAAATCAAGGCGGCAAAGATCAAGGGCCGCCTGATCTCGACGAAGCAGTTCGCAAACTGTTTTCCAAATTCGGTTTTGGTGGGAAAAAAGGCGGCGGCTCGGGCGGCAGTTCAGGTATCCCGGCAAAAGGCGTCGGCATTATCGCAATTATTGCGATAATTGTTTGGTTTATCGCTGGTTTTTATACGGTTAAAGAAGCAGACCGTGGTGTTGTGCTGCGTTTCGGTCAGTTTCATACCCTGGTTGAGTCGGGACTTCACTGGCGCCCCGTGTTTATTGATTCGGTAGAACATGTAGACGTAAACAACATCCGCTCAGATAAAACTGATGGCTACATGCTGACTCAGGATGAGAACGTGGTTCGTGTGGAGCTGGATGTTCAGTATCGCGTTGTTGATCCGCGTGCGTATTTATTTAACGTAGAAAATGCTGATGGTGTTTTATCACGAGCTACTGACAGTGCCTTACGTTTTGTGGTGGGTCACACAACCATGGATGAAGTGCTGACTCGTGGTCGTGAGGAAGTCAGAGCGAATACTCTGGATATGCTCGAAAAAACAATGAATCCATACACGGTTGGTTTGCAGGTAGTTGATATTAACTTGCTGCCAGCACGGCCACCGGAGGCGGTTAAAGACGCCTTTGATGATGCTATATCGGCTCAGGAAGATGAAGAGCGCTTCATTAGAGAAGCTGAAGCTTATGCCCGCGAAGTAGAACCCTTGGCACGAGGCCAGGTACGTCGTATGTTGCAGGAAGCGCAAGCTTATCGTGAGCAAATTATTCTTGAGGCTCAGGGTGAAGTTGCTCGCTTTGAAGAGTTGCTGCCTCAATATCAAAACGCACCTGAAGTCACACGTCAGCGTATTTATCTTGATACTTTGCAGGAGCTTTATGCGAAAACGCCTAAGGTACTGGTTGACGTTGAAGGTGGTAACAACATGATGTACTTACCACTAGAAAAACTTCTCGAAAAGCAAGGTCGTAATACAAATTCATTCTCTCCGACGCGTATTCCTGAAGATGTTTCAGGTGGTTCCTCAAGTACTGGAACAGAGACACAAAATACGCGCAGCAGTAACCGCAGCGGAGGTCGAAACTAATGAAAAACCTAATCGCAATAATTGTTGTGGTCCTGGTCGTTCTGGGTCTTTCCTCCGTTTATGTAGTTAAGGAAGGCGAACGCGCCATCTTAATTCAGTTCGGTAAGGTCGAGCGTAATGCAGAAACTGGTGAAGCTATGGTTTTCGAACCTGGTTTACACTTTAAAATCCCTTTCATTGAACAAGTGAAAAGACTGGATGCCCGCCTGCAAACATTAGACGGAGATCCTGACCGCTTTGTCACCAGTGAGAAAAAGGATTTGATTGTTGATACCTACGTTATGTGGCGTATTAATGACTTCTCTACTTTCTATCTGAGTACTAATGGCGGTAACTACCTCCAGGCTGAAGCTCTGTTAACTCGTCGTATTAACAGCGGTTTGCGTAGTGAATTTGGTAACCGTACCATTTCTGACATTGTTTCCGGTGAGCGTGATGAGTTAATGCGTGAAGCGTTAATACAAGGTTCAGAAAGTGCTTCCGACTTAGGTGTTGAAGTGCTGGATGTCCGCGTTATGCAAATTAATTTACCGGATGAAGTCAGTCAATCTATTTACCAGCGTATGCGCGCTGAACGTCAGGCTGTTGCGACAGAACACCGTTCTGAAGGTCGCGAACAAGCTGAGTTTATCCGTGCCGATGTTGACGCGCGTGTAACGGTAATGCTTGCCGACGCCAAACGTCAATCACGCGAGTTACGTGGTGAGGGTGATGCACAGGCGGCGAAAATCTACGCTGATGCTTATCAGAAAGACGCCGAGTTCTTTGCCTTTATCCGTAGTATGGAAGCTTATGGTGAATCATTCGGTTCCGGCAATGACATGTTAGTGCTTGATGCAAACAGTGACTTTTTCCGTTATTTACAAAATATGATGGGAAAAACTGAAGAGTAATCATGAATGAGCGTCTGATGTTTCCATCAGGCGCTCACCTCCGATGTACAAACCCTCCGATTAAAGGTAAGATCGCTCCGATTTTTTTTACGCGGGGCAATCATGAGTCAGAACGTTGTAATTCTAGGCACCCAGTGGGGTGACGAAGGCAAAGGTAAAATTGTTGACCTGTTAACCGATAAAGCCACTATGGTTGTGCGGTATCAGGGCGGACATAATGCTGGGCACACATTGGTTATTGACGGTGAAAAAACCGTTCTGCATTTAATTCCTTCAGGTATTCTACGCAAAAATGTTCAATGCGTTATTGGCAACGGCGTGGTTTTATCACCCGAAGCACTGATGGAAGAAATGGCAATGCTGGAAGCACGACATGTTCCAGTGACTGACCGTTTGCGTATCAGCAAAGCTTGTCCATTAATTCTGCCATTCCATGTAGCTCTTGACCAGGCACGTGAACGTGCGCGCGGTAAAGAAGCCATTGGTACAACGGGGCGTGGCATTGGTCCTGCGTATGAAGACAAAGTTGCCCGTCGCGGTCTGCGCGTTGGTGACTTATTTGATATGAAGCGTTTTGGTGAGAAGCTGAAAGAGCTGGTGGATTATCACAACTTCTCCTTAGTTGAATACTATAAAGCCGATGCAATTGATTTCGATACCGTACTTAAGCAATGCGAAGAGTTCGCCGAAGTATTGAAACCTATGGTGATTGATGTACCTGCTTTACTTGATAAAGCACGTAAAAATGGCGAGTCAATCATGTTCGAAGGTGCACAGGGCACTTTGTTGGATATCGACCATGGTACTTACCCTTATGTAACCTCTTCCAATACAACCGCAGGCGGTGTTGCGACCGGAGCTGGCTTTGGTCCTCGTTATATTGATTACGTGTTGGGTATTGTCAAAGCCTACACCACTCGCGTGGGTAGTGGACCCTTCCCGACTGAACTTGACTGTGAAGTAGGCCAGCACTTAGGTGAGAAAGGTCATGAGTTTGGTGCAACCACCGGGCGCAAACGCCGTACCGGTTGGATAGACGCTGTAGCGATGCGGCGGGCAGTACAAATTAACTCTATCAGTGGCTTCTGCTTAACTAAGTTAGATGTACTGGACGGCCTTGAAGAGTTAAAGATTTGTATTGGGTATCAGCTCTCCGATGGCAGTGTGACAGAGCATCCTCCGCTGTCTGCAGAAGACTATGAAGTGGTAGAGCCCATTTACGAAACAATGCCGGGTTGGCAGCAAAGCACTGTTGGCATAACTGAACATAAAGAGTTACCGCCAGAAGCTTTAGCTTATATTGCCCGTATCGAAGCGTTAACCGGTGTACCGGTAGATATCATTTCAACTGGTCCAGATCGTAAAGAAACCATTGTCTTACGGCACCCGTTTGGGCAGTAAGAAAAAGTAGTGTATGTTACTAAAAGACGGTCAGTTTTCATCCGATGTAGATAAAAACTGACCAGTCAGAACAAAAAACTTAAAAAAATTACGCGCACCTATTGCACTATCAAATCTAGTACCATAGAATGCGCTCCACCTAACCGGTGGTGCCGGCATAGCTCAGTTGGTAGAGCAACTGACTTGTAATCAGTAGGTCCCGAGTTCGACTCTTGGTGCCGGCACCAATTTAAATTGCAAGACACGGGAGGGGTTCCCGAGTGGCCAAAGGGATCAGACTGTAAATCTGACGGCTCAGCCTTCGCAGGTTCGAATCCTGCCCCCTCCACCACGCAATTTCCTTGGTTTTGAAGTGGCCTCATAAAATTGTGAATTTGCGGGTGTCGTATAGTGGCTATTACCTCAGCCTTCCAAGCTGATGACGCGGGTTCGATTCCCGCCACCCGCTCCACATTCCGTCAGTGCTGATATAGCTCAGTTGGTAGAGCGCACCCTTGGTAAGGGTGAGGTCGGCGGTTCGAATCCGCCTATCAGCACCATTTCAATTTAGGCCCCTAATAAACCTCGGTAATGCTTTTTAGCTTAGGTAACACACCGAAGAATTTTGTTAGAGAGGCTGCAATGTCTAAAGAAAAATTTGAACGTTCGAAGCCGCACGTAAACGTCGGCACCATCGGTCACGTTGACCACGGTAAAACAACACTAACTGCTGCTATCACAACTGTTTTGGCAAAAGTTTATGGTGGTG
>Ga0208813_1000083_pt1 | contig 95567 bp, 91 predicted proteins | sample MalvireepMed_904_FD_184250 | JGI IMG/M metagenome (GOLD analysis project Ga0208813, IMG submission 184250) | Marine viral communities from the Global Malaspina Expedition - Malaspina viral metaG DeepMed_904 (SPAdes) (version 2) | ecosystem: Environmental > Aquatic > Marine > Oceanic | place... | reverse complement strand
AATTTAACCGAATTGTCTGTTTTTATTGGAAGCTCAGGCTTTTAGTGGCGGGGGCTCGGTAAGATTTTCACAAGAACAGAATAAGTATTCACTCATGCGCCAATAAGGCGCATGAATAAGCATTTTTCTAGCAACCGTGTTATTCCGGCACGATAACTTTGGGACGTTTGAGGTTGACGTTATTCAAGATTTTTACCCGCTCTGCATCAATATTGTGCTTTTTAAGCAGGTGCAGCCCCTCTTCTACCGACGCAAGATCGACTTCTCGCAGTAACCGATATTCACAAAAGGCATTCGCCTGCGCCAAAACCGCAGCATAATCAGTATAATCATCACGCGATTTCGCTTGGGTAAAACTCAGCAACTGCTGGCTGATCGGTACCCGTTGCAATCCCCAGCCCTCAGCCACCAAGTAACTGACTCGCTTATCCTGTTCGAGCATTAAATTGCGTAAAAAGCGCTCATCCGGTTTTAATTCGACCAGTGCATTGTGTTTGTCCGGCGTACTGTCTTTAATCGACTTCATTGCCATTTCACGTTGCACGTCATCAAAAACGCGCAAATAAAGCTTGGTCAATGCTATTTTACCCAATTCATGAAACATGCCGATGGTGTATGCCAGAACCGGGTCACGGAGGCCTTCCTGGGTGGCTATTTCATGCGCCAAAATAGCGGTACCCAAACTATGGTCCCAAACTTTGCGCCGAAATAGTGTAAACGGATGAGTCGAGGGTGGTAGCCAATATTGCATGATGTACGCGGGCGTCAGAATGCGCAGGTTTTCCGGCCCCATAAAGCTCATAGCCGTACGTAAGCTCTCTACTTTTACTTGCTTTTGCTTGCGACGCTTATCAATAAAAGGCGGCTGGTTAACTGTTTTGAGCACGCCATTGTGGAACCAGTCCAATCCCTGTACAACGTTTTCTATACGCCGCATGGACGCTGCTTTAGTACTTAATATATCCAGCAGCTCCGGAAGTTGCTCCGGCAACGGAATCAAGCGTTCACGTACATAAGTGGCATCGTCAATCCGCTCCAGGATGCGATGATAAATAGCCTCATGGAGTTCGTCTGACACACGGTCTAAATAACGTTGGCGTGCTTGTTTAAGACGCTGCCTCTCATCATGATTGATTTGTTCAACTTGCAAGAGTCGACGTTTTTGTTCCTGCTCTTCATCTTCTTTGCCATCGGCTTTATCACGACTTTTACGCGCAAAAGGGAAACTGATCAAATAATTGATAAACCGCTTCTCCAGTCGCACGGCTGGATCCTGGCTGCCACCTTCGGTGGATACTGCAAAAAAGTCATACATGCGTGTAAAACGCTCCCACTTAGCCTAACGTCAAGACAAAATTCTTTAATAGCTGATGACCCGCATGGGTCATCACCGATTCCGGATGAAATTGCACACCAAACAGCGCCATTTCACGATGTCTAATAGACATAATTTCTCGCTCTGCTTCGCCGTCATCAGCCCAGGCGTCAACAATAAAATCTGACGGCACCGAGCTCGGCTTAACCACCAGCGAATGATATCGGGTCACCTGTAACGGACTGGCTATACCGTCGAATAACCCTTGCCCCGAGTGCGTAATCATTGAGGTCTTGCCGTGCATCACTCGCTGCGCACGTACAATTTCTGCCCCATAAGCTTGGGCCAGAGCCTGATGCCCCAGACACACGCCCAGAATTGGAAACTCACCGGCAAACTCGTTAATGCCCTGAAGCGAAATACCCGCTTCGTTCGGGGTACAAGGGCCGGGCGAAATAACCAACCCCTGCATCGCCTTTTTATCTGCCAGCTCACGCAATTGTTGGATAGTTATCTGGTTGTTACGGTAAACCTGGACCGGAACATTCAACTCAACAAAATAGCGCGCTAAATTGTGCGAAAACGAATCATAATTGTCGATCAGCGCCAGCATAAATACTTACTCAGGGTAAGCAACAAAACCAACCGCTTTGTATACGTCAGCCAACGTCTGCGCCGCCTTTTCCCGAGCCTTGTCAGCGCCTTGCTTCATTACTTGCTGTAAAAACGCCGGATCATTTCGCATCTCACTATACCGCTGCTGAATCGGCTCAAGCATTGCCACCACGGCATCAGCTACGTCGGTTTTGAGGTGCCCGTACATTTTATCTTCATATTCCGGCACCAAGTCGTCAATATGACGTCCGGTTGCTGCCGATAAGATGCTAAGTAAATTAGACACACCTGCTTTTTCGGCAGGATCAAAATATATCCGCGCTTGTTCGTCAGAGTCAGTTACCGCGCGCTTTATTTTCTTAGCTATCTTTTTAGGTTCTTCGAGTAAGCCGACATAGTTATTCGGGTTATCGTCAGATTTCGACATCTTTTTAGTCGGCTCTTGCAGTGACATAACTCGAGCCCCAACTTTTGGAATCATTGGTTCGGGCACTTTAAAGACTTCGCCATAGAGATTATTAAAACGTTCGGCTACGTTTCGTGCCAATTCCAGGTGCTGTTTTTGGTCATCACCCACCGGCACTTCATGTGCTTTGTATAACAAAATATCAGCCGCCATAAGAGCCGGGTAGGTAAACAGACCGGCATTAATATTGCCGGCGTGTCGCTGCGATTTATCCTTAAACTGGGTCATTCGGTTTAACTCACCCATCTGGGTGTAACAATTCAATATCCAGGCCAGTTCCGCATGCTGTGGCACATGTGATTGAATAAATAGCGTGCTTTTATTCGGATCAAGTCCACATGCCAAATACAACGCCAATCCGTCCAGTGTCGCCTCGGTCAACTTCTGCGGCTCCTGCCGCACAGTTATTGCATGCAAATCAACCAGCATGAACTTGCAGTCATGGGTATCCTGCATTTTCACCCAATTACTAATCGCACCAATATAGTTACCAATAGAAAGCTGTCCTGATGGCTGACAGCCACTGAGTACAACGGGTTTTGACATGTTAATTTCCTGATTCTACTTGTGATATTTGTTGACGCATCTTACTGATAGCATCAGCATAACTGGGTTGATTAAAAATAGCTGAACCAGCAACAAACATATCTGCGCCCGCTGCAGCAATATCTTTAATGTTGTCAGCATTAACTCCACCATCAACTTCCAACCGGATTTCTCGCCCACTGGCATCGATACGCTGACGCACCTGCCGCAACTTTTCTAATGTCGATGGAATAAATGACTGACCTCCAAATCCCGGATTAACGGACATGAGCAATATAACGTCTAGTTTATCCATAACATGGTCAAGGTAATGCAGCGGCGTTGCCGGGTTAAAAACCAGTCCTGCTTTGCAACCGTGTTCTTTGATCGTCTGTAAGGTCCGGTCAATATGTTCCGATGCCTCGGGATGGAAGGTAATGTAAGAGGCACCCGCTTTAGCAAAGTCGGGAATAATGCGATCGACCGGCTTTACCATTAAATGCACATCGATAGGTGCACTAATGCCATAGTTGCGCAGCGCCTTACAAACCATTGGTCCAATGGTCAGGTTGGGCACATAATGGTTGTCCATTACATCAAAATGAACAACGTCGGCACCTGCCTCTAACACGTCCTGTACTTCTTCTCCCAGGCGGGCAAAGTCCGCGGATAAAATTGACGGAGCGATCAAGGGTTGCATAGTCAATAGCCTCTAAAACAGTAAGTGCGCGGATTATAGCAGGTTATGAATGACAAAAAAATTTCTCTTAAATTGCTAGTAATTGTAACAAATCGCTGATAAATTAAGCAGTATTAACCATCGGGGGACTGACACATGTCGTTGACAGTAAAATCAGTATCTATTGCAACCTCAATCATCGGCTTAGCGGCTGTTGGTTACCTGTTTGCAACACCCGCATCTCCGATCACCTCAGTCAGTAACTCCACTCAGCAATGTGAGCAGTTGCTTACGAATGCAGAAACAGGTGACATTAAAAAGCAGTGTGTAGCTGCCGCAAACGAAGTTACCTGGACGAACTGGGTAAAAGGCGAAAGCCGCTCGGCGCAGTTTCACTTCATTGATTTATTTGAGCTGTTATTCAGCTCCAAAGACGCTTCACAACAAAAACAACGTTTTAATCAACAATCTTCACTGTAATGTCTGAATCGCAGAAGCGCCCTGGTATTATCAGTACTATTTTTAGTGTCATCGCGGCCTTTTTTGGCGTGCAGAGTGAGTCAAATCGACAGCGCGACTTTAAACACGGTAGTCCATTGGCTTACATCATCGTTGGCATTATTCTCGCCACGGTAATGGTGCTTGGACTCATTGGTGTGGTTAATTGGGTGCTGGCCGCAAGTAGCGGCCAGTAACTAACGTTCGTGCTATGCGGCTATTCCACTATGTCGCAGTAATGGTTCTACCTGAGGCTCGCGACCACGGAACTCGATAAATAAATCTGCTGCGCTGCGTGTCCCGCCGCGCTCTAATATTGCCGTAAGAAAATCGCGCCCGGTGGCAGCACTGAATATTCCCTCTTCCTCAAACCGGGAAAATGCATCTGCCGACAGTACTTCCGCCCATTTATAACTGTAATAACCAGCCGCATAGCCGCCCGCAAAGATATGCCCGAAACTATGTTGAAAGCGGTTGTAGTCGGGAGGTATACGCACACTGGCTTGTTCTCTGACTTGGTTCAGTATTTCGGCGATCCGCGCTCCTTCAGCAGCATTAAATTCATAGTGCAAGCGCATATCGAATAAAGAGAACTCCAACTGGCGCATCATCTGCATGGCAGACTGAAAATTCTTCGCCGCCAGCATCTTTTGTAACAACTCGTCTGGCAGCGGTTCACCAGTCTCATAATGCCCCGAAATATAGGCCAGCGCTTCCGGTTCCCAACACCAGTTCTCTAAAAACTGACTAGGCAACTCAACCGCATCCCACTCAACACCATTAATGCCGGAAACTCCCGCGGTGTCTACCTGCGTCAACATGTGGTGCAACCCATGCCCAAATTCGTGGAATAACGTGACCACCTCGTCGTGTGTAAATAACGCCGGCTTACCGCCTACCGGTTTGTTAAAGTTACAGGTTAGAAAGGCGATGGGGTTTTGTACCTGCCCTGATGCATGTTTGCGCCGACCGACACAATCGGCCATCCACGCCCCTCCACGTTTGCCGGCGCGCGCGTATAAATCAAGGTAAAAGCTTCCGCGTAACCGACCGTCTGCGTCATGAATACGGAAGAACCTGACATGTTCATGCCAGGCATTGATATCGGTTTGCTCGCTGACGGTCATTCCGAACAGGCGTTTCACCACCTCAAATAAGCCGTTTAATACCTGTTGCTCAGGAAAATAAGGGCGCAACACCTCATCGGAAATAGCGTACCGCTGTTGTTTCAGCTGCTCACTGTAATAGGGGACGTCCCAGGCTTCGAGTTGCTGCACCCCTTGTTGTTCTGCAAATGCTTCAACCTCTGCATATTCCTGCTTTGCTTGTGGCAACGACTTGGTCGCAAGGTCGTCTAAAAACGTCAATACTTGCGTCGGTTCATCGGCCATTTTGGTGTGCAATGACATTTCGGCATAATTGTTGAAGCCGAGTAACTCCGCTAGCTCATGTCTCAGCGCCAGTGTTTCATCCATAATACTGGAGTTATCATATTCACCGGCATTGGGCCCTGTTTCGGACGCCCGGGTAGTAAATGCGTAGTACATTTCACGACGCAGTTCACGATCTTCGGCATACAACATAACCGGTAAATAGCTGGGGATATCCAACGTGAACAACCAGCCGCCCTGATCGCCTGCGGCCTCGGCAGCTGCTTCCCTTACGCTTTCCGGTAAACCGGCCAAACGCGCTTCATCAGTAATATGACAGTGCCACGCGTGCGTGGCATCAAGTAAATTATTACTAAATTGTGATGATAAATCCGACAGACGACTTGAGATTTTCGCGTAGCGCTGCTTTTTCTCCTCATCAAGATCAACGCCTGACAAGTGGAAATCGCGCAGTGTGTCGTTGATTAGCTTTTGTTGCGCCTCGGTCAATTGCTCGAATTCGTCGCTATTACGCAGGCTCTGGTAGGCATCGAATAAGCCTTTGTGTTGCCCAACAAAAGTAGAGTAGTCAGATAACAGCGGCAGGCAACTATCATGAGCTTCACGTAATTCCGGCGTGCTAACAACCGAATTTATGTGTGATACCGGCGCCCACACTTGCTCTATTTTCTCGTCTGCGTCAGTCAGTGGCTCGACTAAACCATTCCAACTGTAGTCTTCGCCAGCCAGAACGGTTTCGATTGTTTTTCTGGCCTCATCTAAACGTTGTTTCAGGGCCGGTACAATATGATCAGGCTGGATTGCCTTAAAGTCAGGTAACACTTCACCCTGTTTTTCATCACTCAATAGCGGATTCTCGTTCATTAGTTCCTCGGTCGCTTTATCTTTTCTCATAACCTAGATATTGGGCTAGTGGTCGATTCTTCAAGCCATGCCTCTGACTTTTGCTTACGCTTAGGGTAGTATCGTTGGCGGGACTAAATCAGATTACAACATTATAAGGTTTTTCCATGTCAGTGAAACAAGCGTTACGGGGCCCTCTTTTAATGGCCGGTATTATTGGCCTGACGGTTAGTGGCTGTGCACAGACCTCCTCAACGGTAGAGTCAGTGGCGCAAACGAGTAGTTTATCCGTCGATACGATATACAATAGCGACACCTTTCGTTTAGATTATCCTGCGCCGACTCGTTGGCTAGAAGATGGTTCAGGTTATACAACGCTGGAATCATCAGCAACACACGAGGGGCGAGATATCGTCCGTTATCATCCAGAAACAAATGAACGCGATATCCTCGTTTCGGCAGAGCAACTAACACCAGCGGGTGCTGAAACCGCGCTCGATATAGCTGATTACCGTTGGTCCGATGACGGTAACAAAGTACTGATTTTTACTAATACAAAACGCTCGTGGCGAACCCACACGCTCGGCGATTACTGGGTGCTTGACCGAGCTAACAATCAATTACAAAAGTTAGGTGGTACTGCGCCAGAGTCGACCTTGCAGTTTGCAAAATTTAATCCACAAGGTGACAAAGTTGCCTACGTAATGCAGAACAACATTTACGTGCAGGATCTGGCGTCGATGACTATTACACCCATTACCACTGATGGTAACGACTATATTGTTAATGGGACCTTTGACTGGGTTAACGAAGAAGAGTTTTTCTTGCGTGACGGCTTCCGCTGGAGCCCCGACGGTGAGCATATTGCCTACTGGCAGCTCGACACCGAGGGCACACCGCTGTTCACCATGATCAACAACACTGACGAATTGTATCCAACGCTAAAACAGTTCCCTTACCCTAAAGTTGGTGAAACCAATGCCGCCATGCGCATTGGTGTGATTGACGCCGATGGCGGCGACACAAGCTGGATGCAATTACCCGGCGATCCGCGCCAACATTATCTGGTACGCATGCAGTGGGCAGGCAACAATCAGCAGCTGTTAATTCAACAGCTAACCCGTAAACAACACATTAACCGCGTATTCCTTAGCACTATTGATAAAGGGCGTACTCAGGAGTTAATTCGCGAAACCACCGACTCCTGGGCTGAATATGTTGACGACGTTAAGTTTTTAGCCAGTGGCGAACGCTTTACCTGGTTGTCTGAGCGCTCAGGTTTCCGCCATATTTACGTGGTTAATAAAAGCTCGGGTAAAATGACCGAAGTCACCCAGGGTAGCTGGGACGTGGTCGAGGTTTTGCGTATCAATGAGACCAGTGGCTGGGTGTATTTTATTGCGTCGCCGGATTCACCGCTCGAGCGTTATTTATTCCGTGCCAAACTTGACGGCAGCGGAGTATTGGAGCGTTTAACACCACAACAAGCGGGCACTCATGCCTATAGTGTTTCGCAGGACGGAGCCTATGCTGAGCACACCTTTAGTGCGGTTGATCAGGTGCCGCAAACTCACATGGTTAAACTACCAAGCCACGAGATCATCCGTCCTGTCGTATTAAATGAGGATGTTCAACAACAGGTCAATAGCATCGCACGCAAACCCGTTGAATTCTTCCGTGTCGAAGCGCGCGACGGCTTAGCACTCGACGGTTATATCATGCGTCCAGCCGACTTTGATCCAACTAAAAAATATCCCATTTTGTTTTACGTTTACGGCGAACCCTGGGGCCAGACCGTTGCGAATAAATGGGGAGGCTCGACCTTCTTGTGGCACACCATGCTAACCCAACAAGGTTATATTGTGGCTTCAATCGACAATCGCGGCACCAAGTCACCACGGGGCTTTGACTGGCGTCGTTCGATATACAAAAACCTTGGGGTTGTTACCGTGCGCGATCAGTATGACGCGTTGCAGGCTATGAGCCAACGCTGGGACTTTATCGATACCTCACGAGTCGGCATTTGGGGTCACAGTGGCGGTGGGTCACAAACGCTAAACGCTTTATTCCGTTACCCCGATGCCTATCATATGGGTATGGCCCTGGCGCCGGTTCCTGACCTTACCCTGTACGACACTATTTACCAGGAGCGTTATTCAGGGCTGCTGCCGGAATCTGCAGAGCGTTATAAGGAAACCTCTGCCATTACTCACGCTGAGGGATTACAAGGGGATTTGCTGCTGGTACATGGTACCGGTGATGATAACGTGCATTTTCAGGGCTCCGAGCGATTAGTTAACGAACTCATCAAGCACGGTAAGCAGTTCGACTTCTTCGCTTATCCGAACCGTTCTCATGGAATTTATGAAGGCCCGGGCACTGTCGAACACCTTCGCACCATGATGACCAAGTTTGTTAAAGAAAACCTACCAGCCGGCGGTCGCTAAGAACTGATCTTTCGATTACGGTAATCGGTATTATCAACAGGCAAAGCCCCTCAGTTCGTTGCAACATGAGGGGTTTTTCTTCAAGATATGCGCATTCAAATTTTTCTGACAGGAGTTTAGTAGTATGAGCAGACATTATGACTATTTGGCTATTGGCGCAGGTAGTGGTGGTATTGCGTCAGCTAACCGCGCTGCAATCCGTGGTGCTAAGGCAGCAGTGATCGAAGCCAATGCTGTTGGCGGCACTTGCGTCAATGTCGGTTGTGTACCCAAAAAAGTCATGTGGTACGGCGCTCATATTGCAGAAGCAGTTAAATACTCCCCCGCGTACGGTTTTGATGTCGAGCAGAAAGGTTTTGACTGGGCAACCATGGTTAAAAACCGTGAAGCGTACATCGAGCGTATTCACGGCGGCTACCATCGCGGCTTTCAGGGTAATGGTGTTGAATTCATTGAAGGCTATGCAACTTTCGTGGATCATCGCACGGTTGAAGTGAATGGCGAAAAAATCACTGCCGACCACATTACTATTGCCACTGGCGGACGCCCGATGATCCCGGATATTCCAGGCGCTGAGCATGGTATTGATTCAGATGGTTTTTTCGCGCTGACAGAACAACCAAAAAAAGCCGCTGTCATTGGCGCAGGCTATATAGCAGTAGAAATTGCCGGCGTATTTCACGCACTGGGCACCGATACACATCTTTTAGTTCGCCGTGACCGACCGTTGCGTAACTTCGATAAGTACATCACCGACGGACTGCTGGAACGAATGAAGCAAGACGGCCCGACCTTACACACAGAGACTACGGTCAAGGAAGTGGTCAAAGCAGACGATGGTACCTTGACGCTGCACTACGAAAACGGTGAATCACTTGCCGACGTTGACTGCCTGGTGTGGGCAATAGGGCGAGTGCCTGCAACCGATAAGATTAACCTTGATTGTACGGGTGTTGAGTTAGATGCTGACGGTTTTATCAAAGTCGATAAGTACCAAAATACCAACGTACAAGGTATTTATGCGGTAGGTGATAACACCGGCGCAGCCGCATTAACTCCAGTCGCGATAAAAGCCGGCCGACAGTTAGCTGAGCGCTTATTTAATGATATGCCGGATGCGCACATGGATTACGAAAATATCCCAACGGTCGTATTCAGCCACCCAACTATAGGAACCGTTGGATTAACCGAAGAAGATGCGGTTGTTAAGTATGGCGCCAGTAACATTAAGACCTACACCTCGTCTTTTGCTGCAATGTACAATGCGGTAACACCACACCGCGCGTTAAGTTATTTCAAACTGGTTTGCTATGGCCCGGAAGAAAAAGTCGTGGGTATTCACGGTATCGGTGAAGGCATGGATGAAATTCTGCAAGGCTTTGCCGTTGCCGTAAAAATGGGTGCACGCAAATCTGACTTAGATTCGACCGTTGCATTGCATCCAACATCAGCGGAAGAATTCGTTACATTGCGATAAACAGCCTAACCATGCGAAGTAAAGCCGGCGACTCTGCCGGCTTTTTTATGGTTAAAAGTTGTTACAAATTTTTAGACAAGGGATCAACCTCAATCGTTATAACAGTGTTAAAGTCTGGTCAATATAATTTAGGTAACTGAGACTTTTCACTATGAAAAAACTATTCCTTGTTTCCGCTATCAGCGCAGCATTATTTGCCGCTGGTTGTGCGCAAACAGACACATCAACAAACACCAATAGCATCAGTACAGCGCCAGTAGCCGCTGATCAAGTTATTAAAAGCCCAAACGACCAGCGCCAATATCGCACCGTAACACTCGACAACCAACTGCAGATACTTTTAGTGTCTGACCCTGATACTGAAAAATCGGCAGCTTCGCTGAGCGTCGATGTTGGTTTGCTACATGACCCAATGACCCAACAGGGTATGGCACACTACCTTGAGCATATGCTATTCCTGGGCACCGAAAAGTATCCCGATACCAATGGCTACAGTGAATTTATGAGCAGCAACGGGGGTAGCCAAAACGCCTACACCTGGCTCGATATTACTAACTATATGTTTAAGGTTAATAATGACGCATATGACGAAGGGCTGGATCGATTCTCGGACTTTTTTAAGGCTCCTATGCTCTACCCGGAGTACGTCGACAAAGAGCGTAATGCAGTAAATGCCGAGTGGTCAATGCGCCGCGAAATGGATTTTTTTGGACAGTTTAAATTAGGTCGCGCGTTACTCGGCGAACACCCGGCCAACCGTTTTTTAATTGGTAACCTGGAAACATTAAGCGATAAAGAAAACAGTAAGCTTCACGAAGAAACCGTTAAGTTTTATAACCAGTATTACTCTGCCAATATCATGAAAGTCGCGATGCTAAGTAATCGTTCGCTGGATGAAATGGAAGCCCTGGCACGTAAGCATTTTGCCAGCGTAGAAAATGACAATATCGAAAACCCGGAAGTGGACGAACAACTGAACTTTGCAGACGTAGGCGGCAAGCTCATCCATTACGTCCCTAACGAGGATGTGAAGCAATTAAAGCTGGAATTCCTGATAGCCAATAACCAGGACCAGTTTGCGGTAAAACCTAATCGCTACGTAACCTATTTGCTAGGCTCAGAAATGCCGGGGACACCGGCCGCCACGCTAAAAGAAGCGGGTTTAATCTCAAGCCTGAACGCATCAGCGTCGCCTGATTTTTATGAAAACTATGGCATATTATCCATTGATTTTGAACTGACTGACGCCGGCATGGAACAGCGCGAAGAAATTGTTCGCGTTATGATGGATTACATTAAACAGGTTAAATCTGAAGGGGTCGACGAGAAGTACTCTAAAGAAATACGTACGAGTTTACAGAATCGTTTTAGATTTCTCGAAAAAGGCGATGAGTTTAGCTATGTTTCATCGCTCGCGGAAGCTATGCAAAATTATCCTGCAGAGTACGTTATCAGCGCACCATACGAATTTCAGCGCTTTAACCCAGACGCAATAAATAACGTACTTGACCAGTTAACGCCGGAACGGTTACGAATTTGGTATATCAGCCAACAAGAGCCGAGTGATAGTGAGCTGAAGTTTTACGATGGTAAATATAAAGTCGTGGAGCTGAGTGAGCAGCAGTTACAGCAATACCAACAACCCGCCGACTATGCGGTTAGCTTACCTAAAGTCAACGAATTATTACCCGAAAGCTTTGCAATTCGTGACAATGCGAGTTTCGCTAAACCGAAAATTGTTACACAAGAGCCAGGCCTTGAGGTATGGCAATATCCGAGCCAGAAGTTTGCTGACCAACCTCGCGGCATTCTAACCGTCAATATAAATAACGAAGCACCGATTACTGATATAAAAAGTCACGTATTGGCTGCCCTTTGGCGCGATCTCTACAGCCTGAATACCAGTGCTTTGGATACTGAAGCGAGCATCGCGGGCATGAATTTAAGCCTTGCCAATGGTGTTGGTATGACGTTGACCGTATCTGGTTTTACTGACAAACAACCTGAGTTGCTGAATCGTGCATTATCAGCACTTGCATTTGATGTAGAGCCTCGTAGCTTCAAGCAAGCAGTCGACCGTTACATCCGGGCGATTAATAACAAGGGCCAACAATTCCCGCTATATCAATCGTTCGACGCCTACGGCAGTTTGATCCGCGAAGGCAGCTTTGCCGAGGACGAGCTAATTAAAACCGCTCAGTCTCTCAGTGCAGTAGACCTCGAGCAGTTCATGTCGGCTCTATTAAGTAATAACACCATACGTGCGTTTGCATTCGGTAACTATAATCAAGCCGATATCGATAAGGCAGTGGCTCAGGTTAAGACCAATCTACCTGATGACCGCAATGTCACCGATTACCGCTACGCTAAGTTTTACAAGCCTCAACAGCAAAGCGCTATAGTGTTGCGTAAAGATCTCGATGTCGCCGATGTTGGTTTAGTGGAAGTTCACATGCACCCGGAACCTGGATTTGCACCGCAAGCCGCCGGCACCGTGCTGCAAAGTCACTTCCGCACTGCTGCGTTTGATACGCTCAGAACGGAAGAGCAGTTAGCCTATGCGGTAGGCACCTTCGCTCCAACTCTGGATCGATACACGGGCCTGGGTCTATACATTCAAACACCGGTGAAAAATGTTGCTGACATGCATGAGCGGTTTAATCGCTTTAAGCAGGAATACTGGCAGCAACTAAAAAACATGTCGGTCGATAAGTTTGAACAGTTAAAATCAAGCACGCTAATAACCCTTAACGAGCCGCCGAAAAACCTCAACGAGGAAGTCGCCCCAATCTTATCTGACTGGGCACTACAGCGGTTTGACTTTGATAGTCAGCAAGCCCTAATACAGGCTGTCGAAGCGCTTACGTTAGAACAGCTGAAAGCTTTTTATCAAGCAACGTTGCTTAACCCTGAAGCTGCTCGCATTTCTGTTCAATTACGTGGCGAAAAATTCGCCGAGCAGCCATTTGCAGACATTCCTAACATGACCGTTATCGAGAGTCTTTCCGACTTTCATCAAACTATGCCCAAACAATAAACAGTTAGTCCTGCAATCACAAATACAAAAGGCAGTCTAAAAATGACTGCCTTTTTTATGCTCTTTACAGGACATATCTGCGCGGCTACTATGACCTTTATAATAGACAGGCGATCTACTGCGAGTATACGGTTGCCAAGGAGCCACGGTGTTAAACCAATTAACAGATAATCTCTCATCATCATTGGTCCCGTTAATGGGGCTTGTATGTCTATTATTTGGTCTGGTCGGCGTTATCGACCTTGCTGTTAGTGCCAACGCCGAAATCATGCCCGCATTAACACCCGTGTTGTCTTTGGCAACAATCGTTACTGGCCTTGCTATTCTTAGCTACCTGGCCTCGTGGTGGCTTCTTACACGCTTGCTAGGTGTAGTAATTATTATTAGTGCGGGTTATTCAGCGTGGTTTGCTGAGACCCAAATGTCAGTATTTTTGCCACCGGTTGCTCTATTAGTCGGTTCGGTATTTTTGTTGTCTTCTAATCGTAATTCATCTTTTCGCTGGTCTAAATTTGCAGGCTTACTACTAGCCACGTTATCCACCGCCCTATTTATTTCGCTTTGGGTTCGTGGCTATACCACCCAATGGGCTACAAACCCAATTACTGTAACCGCAGCCATGGTTATAACGACCGCTGTGGCGTTGGCTTTTTTACTGTTGCCGAGTGCCAAGCGGCAAAATACTTACCCCCATCCTGTTGGACTCTTTTTAGCCGGCGCCATTGTTACAGCAACCATCACCATTTGGGCGGTTGTCTCTAACCAGCATATCGACAATATCAAGCACCGCGGTGAACTCAATCTGCGAACATCCAGCGAAACAATAAGTGAGCGTTTGGTAATTCAGGACGCGGCAATACAGCGATTGGTAAACCGTTGGGAAAACGTTGGTGCGCAAGATTTGAAAACCTTGATCGAGATAGATTCGCAGACTTATATCGATGATTTTGGTTTAATTGAGGCCATTGCTATTTTTGAGCAACCTAACCGGTTGTTACCGGCATCCTCAGGTGCTGACGAAGCTCTCGATATTTTCTCTATCGAGAGTATCAAGCAATGGCGCGCTGACAACTTTAGCACTCAGGCAGCTGTAGTTGTCGAAAAAAGCCTGCACTCTAATCAGCCTCGCTTTGTATTAGTCTACCCGATCAATAGTCAGGACAAGCAACCGAAGCAGTTAGCAGTCGTGCTGAATATTAGTAAACTCTTAGATGTTCGGAAAATTCCCTATCTTGATTATTTCGACACTTACCTCAAGCTCAGCGCCGATTACTATTTACCGATAGCGAGTAGTGAATTTTATACGCTATCTGAAGCTGAACTAGCCGACTTACACTTTTTCCAGTTATCTACCGAATTACCGGTTTTTGGCGAACAACCGATGGTATTTCATGCCGCGCTTAATAGCCCCAGCGTATTTTGGCACAACGCAATGATTAATCAGTTTATTTTAATCGTTGGCCTGCTGTTGAGCGTGCTTTTTTTAGCCACTTTCGATGTTAATCGCCGCTTAAACCGAGAGCGCAACAAACTTTATAACCTGGCGAATTTTGATACCGTCACCGGCTTAATACGACGTGATGTGCTCGAACAACGAATAGAAGACTATTTAGCTAAAAATAGGCACTTGGAATGCGGCGTGCTGTTTATTGACTTAGATGGCTTCAAAGCGATAAATGACAATTTGGGTATTAACATTGGCAACCGGCTTTTACGGGCTGTTGCTGAGCGCTTAAAGGAGAAGCAATTAGACGACGTGGAAATTGCACGGTTCAGCGGCGATGAATTTATCGTGTTTCTCCGTTATTCATCTATCGATAACTGCATAACCGTTGCCGAGCGATTACTCAGCCGTATCCGGGAAAAGTTTTCTTTCGACGAACTCGAGCTCTATTTAACCGCCAGCATAGGTATCAGCCAGCCCAAATTAGAACAAACTACAGCAGAGCTGTTGATTCAAAACGCCGATGTTGCAATGAGTAAGGCCAAAGAACGAGGGGGTAATACTTTTCAGGTCTTTACTGAATCAATGGGAGTTAAATACGAACACGCATTGCATTTGCGCAATAAAATGCAAACAGCGATAGAAGCGGACTCCTTTGAGGTTTACTTTCAGCCCTACGTGGCAGCCAATAGCAACAAAATAATTGGCGCAGAGGCGTTGGCCAGATGGCCACAGGCGGACGGCAGTTTTATATCCCCGGCAGAGTTTATAGCCATTGCTGAACAAACGGGCCAGATTGTCCCGCTTTCGACCCTTATCATGCGCAAAGCATTTGCCCAGCTTGCAAAAATCCAACACAACTCTGACTTTGTGATGTCGGTTAACTTATCGGTGAAACAGTTTCAACGCGAAAATATCACGCAATTGGTTTCATCGCTTGCAACAGAATTCAATGTACCGTTACACCGCTTGCAGTTTGAGTTGACAGAAAGCGTGATGGTCGACGATGCTCAGCAAGTGTTTACCGAACTGGCGGAGTTAAGAACAATAGGATGCCAAATTGCAATCGATGACTTTGGTACGGGATTCTCTTCGCTGGCTTATCTGAATAAGTTGCCGGTTGATGTACTCAAAATTGACCGCGAATTCACGCAATCAATTTATACTGACCCGGCCAGCCAGACTATTTGCAAAGCAATAATTAGCATGGCACACGGACTTAATAAACACATTATTGTAGAGGGTATCGAGACTACTGAGCAGGCTGATTTCTTTAAACGATTAGGCTGCATGGGCTTGCAAGGCTTTTTATTTTACAAACCCATGCCTTTTCAGCAGCTAGATAATTTACTCAACCCGAGTGACTCGAAAGCGTCGGTTAGCTCCTTCCCGCCCGAAAAAGAATGAGTTAAGTGCGCCACGTTCGATATAATAAGTGTCTTCTTCTTTCCAACTAAAATAGCCGACACTTTCCGTTTGCTTCCAGACCTGGCCATTGTCCAGTGTAATTATCCAATTGCCGTAAGGGTCCTGGCGGCGGCTTGCCACATTAACAATCAGCTTCTCTATTTCGTCCATATCTTTGGCGTTTTTGTGTTCAAGTCCAAAGCGTTGTTCAGAGCTCTTCCCATTTTCGCTGCGTTTTTGCTGACCTTTTTTACGAGCTTGCTCGGCTACTTGCTGGCCATGGTTATTGCCTTTAGCCTGGCGTTCTTTACCAGAAACTGAAGTTTTATCAGCCTGCTTCTGCGCTAACTGGTCATAACACACCAAACGCTCCAGTGAATCTTCTATGGTTGCGCATCGTTGCAGCGGAGTCTGTTGTGCGGCTACCGATGCGGTCATTACGATTGATGACGCAATACATGCTAATGCTGCACGTTTTTGCATAATGCTATCCTCTTAAAATAGTTGTTTGACTCGATATCGGGGTTAGTATCGGATAGTCAGCGTATCGCCTTTTTGCGTTAACTCAAATTGTTTTAACGCGCTCATACCCAATAAAATAACGTCACCATCCATACCCGGTGTAATCGATGCTTCGACATCATTCAAGGTTATACCACCTAACTCAAGCGAATTAAGCTGCGTGCGGTAGGTTATAACCCGGCCATTAGCTGTTTGCGACATGCCTTGCCGACCCCGTTTTAGGTTTAGCCGCTCAGCCAAACCTGCCGGTATGGCAACCAGAGTTGCTCCGGTGTCCAGTAAGAAGGTTACCGGCGAGCCATTAATGCGACCATCAGCAACATAGTGACCCATGCGATTCTGCACTAACTGGACAAGCAACTGATTGTCCCGCTGTTGGGCTTGTAATTGTCGGTTAGGGTTAAATTGTTGCTGCAGCTTATCTTCAAAAAACCAAACCAATAATGCCAGTGCCAGGCCCCATGCGATAAACAAAAAGGGCTTACCAAAGCTATTCGTGGTCGACATCTTTTACCTTGGTATTGTTGCTGTCATAGACCTTCACATCAACATCAATGCCATTACGTACGCTTTGGGTAACCACACAAAAGTCTTCAAATTTCTCCAGCGCTTGTTGCAAGTGTTCAAGATTATCCTGCTCATTACCCAGAAATATTTCGACCGTAATGTTGGTAATTCGCCAACGTCCTTCTACTCGCTCTACTGAGCCCTCAACCTCAGCACTAACCTTGCCGGGATTATCTTTGTACTTGCGTAGCGCGAACATTAAACTGGCTGCCAGACAATTTGCCACTGATGCTGCAAGCATTCTTGAAGGGTTGGGACCTTCGCCCCCGCCCAGCGGCTCAGGCTCATCGGTAGTGATTTCGCCAAACTGACCAAAATCGACAACGAATTTATAGTCCTCTACAAGCTCCAGGCTTAACTTAAAATCGCCTTCCATGATATCTCCTCTTAAAGCCACACAATCGATTGCTAGTAAGGTAAATTTTGGTTTTTTACTTTATCCGCCTGAGCCTGTCTAACACTCAAAGCGTCAGTTTGATCTTGCTCAACTGCCCAACCACTCAAGTTATTTGTTATCAGTTGAGTCAACGCCTCTATATGTTGCGGTTCTGCGTTTAACGCACTGATATATTCATATCGCTCACCACCGCTTTCCATAAAGTACTCTTTATTCTCTTCGCCAATCTCTTCAATTGTCTCCAGGCAGTCTGCCGAAAAACCCGGACAGAAAACCTGTACTGATTTGACGCCTTTATTCGGTAGGCTTTTCATTGTCTCGTCGGTATATGGCTGCAGCCACTCTTCGCGACCGAAGCGCGACTGAAACGTGGTCAAGTACTCACTTTCGCTAAGTCCCAGCTTCTCTGCCAGCAGACGAGATGTTTTATAGCATTCACAATGATACGGGTCGCCATTTTTTAAATAACGGAGCGGCACGCCATGATAAGAAAATATAAGTTTGTCAGCTCGCCCGTGCTCGCTCCAGTGGCGTGTAATGCGAGCCGCAGCCGCCTCGATAAACGGGTCAAAGTCATGATAATGCGTGATAAACCTAAATTCGGGAATCCAGCGACGACGCGTGAAGTCATTTGCAATAGCATCGAACGTTGAGGCTACGGTAGATGCCGAATATTGCGGGTAAAGCGGCAATACTAATAACTTTCGTACTCCTGCCTGCATCATTCGTTCAATCACATCTTCAATGCTCGGCGAGCCATAACGCATGGCAAACTCAACAACAACATGTTCACCATACTGTTGCTGTAACTGCTCACGAATCGCATTCGCTTGATCTTCAGTGTGGTACAGCAACGGTGAGCCGCGATCGGTCCATACCGTCTGGTAAGCTTCTGCTGAGCGCTTGGGCCTAATCCTTAGAATAACGCCATTCAAAATTAGCGCCCACAACAGCCTGGGAACCTCGACCACACGAGGATCAGACAAAAATTGTTTCAGGTAAGGTTTCAGTGCCGCTTTAGTCGGCGCGTTTGGGGTACCCAGATTGGTTACCAGTACCCCCAGTTTATCTGGCTGCTGATGAGAAAATGTGGGACTGCCCTTAAACTTCATGCGTCGCTTTCCTTTTGGTGACCACTAAAACAAATTACCTGCTCATTACGTCATTTTTAAACGGTTCGATCCCTATTGCAAAGTTTTCGCGTTAAACTAGTTACGATTGTACCAATCGATAATGGAAAATCGTGAACGACAGCAACCTCAAACCCACTAATAAGTCAGCACAAAAATGGCTGCAGCGATTACTGGAGTCTCCCCACGCTCTGGTTATTTTATTCTTTATGTCTGCGCTGGAGGCTACCCTAATACCAATTCCGCTGGAGTTGGTATTAATTCCCTTTATGATCCTCGAACGCGAACGTATCTGGAGCATCGCCTCGGTAGCCTTAGCAGGTTGCTTATTTGGTGCAGTTTGTGGCTACTATATTGGTTACACCTTGTTCGATACGGCTGGCCAGTGGTTTATCAACTACCTAAATCTTCAGGATTACTACCAAGAGTTTAAGACGACCCTGGAAAATGACGGTTTTATCGCGATATTTTTAGTCGGCGTCACCCCGGTTCCGTTTCAAACAGCTATGCTAGCCGCCGGCGCAACTGCATTCTCGTTACCACTATTTTTACTGGCTTCCGGGCTGTCCCGGGGTATACGTTATTACGGTCTGGCAGTACTTGCATTATGGCTTGGCCCCTACGCGCAGGAATGGTGGCAAAAAAATGCATCGCGTTTGGGTTGGTCGATTGCTATTATTTCAGCCATTGCATTGCTGATCTTTCAGTTTAGCTAAATAGAGAGCCCATGTTTTTACTTATTGTTTTTGCTGTTTTAGCAGTCGGTGTGTCATTTGTTTGCTCAATATTAGAAGCTGCACTGCTGTCGATTACACCGAGTTACATTGCTCAGCTAAAAGAGCACAAGCCAGAATTACACAACAAACTTAAAAAGCTTAAGCAAAATATTGATCAGCCGCTGGCTGCCATATTAACCCTAAACACAATATCGCATACTGCCGGCGCCGCAGGCGTCGGTGCTCAGGTTGGTATTGTGTTTGGTGATGGCTATCTTGGTATTGCTAGTGCGGTAATGACATTATTAATTTTAGTATTATCAGAGATCATTCCCAAAACCATTGGCGCAAAATTTTGGCGTGGCCTTGCCCCGGTCTTAGCTCCTACGTTAATTTTTATGATATTTATTTTGCGTCCATTTATCTGGTTGTCCGACCAAATTACCCGCCGTATCGGTAGTACCGAACCCGACATTGACGTGCGGTCGGAAATTAAAGCCATGGCGACAATGGGATTGGAACAAGAGGCGTTGGATAAAGACGAGCACAGGGTAATATGGAATATCCTCGACTTGCATGATATTCGCGTTAAGGATGTCATGACCCCGCGTACTGTGTGTGAGACCATTCCGCCAGGTATGTCAGTTGCGGAGTTTGCTGAAAAAGCCCGAACTCTTCCTTTTTCTCGCTTTCCTGTTATTGATGCCGAGGAGGAACCCTTAGGATTGCTGTTCAGGAGTGACGCGTTAGACGCCGAGAGACACCAGGATGTCGCCGAGCTAGTTCGACCGGTCGAAATTGTCACCGAAACGGTAAGCATCGAAAATTTGATGGCCTACTTACTAAAAGAACGCCAGCATTTGTGTCTTGTATACGACGAACACGGGAGTTGGCTTGGGTTGATTACCTTAGAAGATATCATCGAAACCATTCTGGGGACCCCGATTATGGACGAGACGGACAACGTATCCAGCCTACGCCGTTATGCCCGCCAGCGTTGGGATAAGCGCCTCAAACGCGACCCACAATAAGCGCAATGCCAATAGCGTTATAACCCAACTGAAGATCTGGTTAAAGCGATGATTGGAGATTCGCTTTAGCCAGTTTAAACCAACCCAGGTACCAACAAAGCCCGCCACCATCATGGCGAAAATCAGTGCCAGCCAGTCTTTAAATACAAAACCTGCCAAGCCAAACACTAATGCCTTGGGAGCATGCTGCATGCTCATCGTGGCGGCAAAAGTAGCCACGGTGGTCATGCGTTCGTTAAATCTGGACTTAATAAATGCCGCCACTACAGGCCCGGAAGCCCCTACAAATAGCGAAATAAACCCAGTAATCAACCCTCCGGTAGCTAACCCGGCTCGTCCCAAAACCAATTGAGGTAATTTCGGCCCCCAGGTCAAATACAATAAAAACAGCGCAATACACAATTGCAGAATACTTGCGGGAAGTTGTACCAATAACAAACTACCCACATACGTTCCCAACAAACCGAACGGGACAAACCAAGCGACCGTAAACCAATTGATATAACGCCACGCTAAAATAGCGCGACCAAAATTAGAGCCCATTTGTACAACACCATGAACCGGGATTATGGCTTGAGCGGGCAACACCAAAGCCAAAATGGCGATAAGTACCGCGCCCCCGCCGGCGCCAGCTATGGCAGTAAGCAACGAGGTTAGCGAAGAAATAAAAACCAGCAACCAAAACAAGCCATCGCTTGCAGACATTGAGCAAAACTCCCTGAACGGTTATAATTCGCGCGATTTTAACGCCCCGGATTTACGTTCCGGCTAGCTGAAAAGGTAATTATTTTATGTATATATGCGCGGCATTGTATAAATTTGTCGAGCTCAACGATTTTGAGCAACTCCGTGAACCCCTGTACCAAACCTTAATCGATAACGATGTTAAAGGCACTCTTCTTTTAGCTCGCGAGGGTATTAACGGGACTATTTGTGGTACCCGCGAGGGTATTGATAACGTGCTGAAATACTTGCGCGCTGACCCTCGATTAGCGGACGTTGACCACAAAGAGTCACCGAGTGATACCCAGGCTTTTTACCGCACCAAAGTAAAATTGAAAAAAGAGATTGTCACATTGGGCGTTGACTGGGTCGACCCTAAGAATACTGTCGGCACCTACGTTGAGCCTGAACAATGGAATGACCTGATTTCAGATCCCGAAGTGCTGGTCATTGATACCCGTAATGAATACGAATACGCGGTTGGCACCTTTGAAGGTGCGGTTAACCCGAAGACCGAGGCGTTTCGCGAGTTTCCCGAGTATGTGAAACAACACCTGGATCCGGCTAAGCATAAAAAAGTTGCCATGTTCTGTACTGGCGGAATTCGCTGCGAAAAGTCCACTGCGTACCTTAAGGAGCAAGGCTTTGACGAGGTGTATCATTTAAAAGGCGGCATTTTGAAATACCTGGAGATGGTGCCTGAGCAGACCAGTAAGTGGAATGGCGAGTGCTTTGTGTTCGACCAACGTGTTACTGTTAAACATGGTCTGGAGCAAGGTGAGTACGACCAGTGTTATGCCTGCCGTATGCCAATTACCGAACAAGAAAAACAATCTGAGCACTATCAAAAAGGTGTGAGTTGCCCCCATTGTTTTGACAAAACAACCGCTGAACAAAAAGAGCGCTTTGCCGAGCGGGAACGCCAAATTCAGCTGGCGAAGCAGCGCGGGGAGCAACATATTCGTGACGGTAAACAAGAAGCTATCACTCAAAAATGATCACTTTATCCGCTTAGTTCGTAATTAATGATATTAAATTTTCGCGTAAGGAGAAAGCATGAAACAACTACAGGTTATCGGGTTAGACGAGAAGAAGTCGGCAAAACTAGGCGATAAGCTAAATGAGCTTCTGGCTAATTATCAGATTTTTTATATGAACGTGCGTGGTTTTCACTGGAACATCAAAGGTGAGCAATTCTTTGAGCTACACGTGAAGTTTGAAGAAACTTACAATGACTTGCTGTTGAAAGTGGACGAGATTGCCGAGCGTATTCTAACTCTGGGTCAGCGCCCTATGCATGCTTATTCAACCTATATTAAAGCGAGTGATATCGAGGAAGTAAAAGACGTTCACGAAGGTCGCGCCTGCGTTGGCAATATCCTTGATAGTTACCAATCAGTGATTCGCTTGCAGCGCGAAATTCAAGCGCTGGCTAACGAAGCTGATGACGAAGGCACAGCTGCATTAATGAGTGACTATATCCGCGAGCAAGAGAAGACAGCCTGGATGCTAACTTCATACCTGGGGTAAGTCACCTGCCGTTTCATTTGATAACAGGAGCCTAGCGATTTTTCGCCGGGCTTTTTTATTTTGGTGTGATTATCGCCAAAACTAACCTGCTTGAATACCACCATAGCTGTGCTACATTTGAAAAGAAACTAGCGGGAAATCAGATAACTAGGAGAATAATATGAATAAAGCGGTGGGATTAGTGCTAGTGGTAGTAGGGGCGATTTTACTCTTTTTATCATATGAGGCATCACAGTCATTGGCTTCAGAAGCATCTGAGGCGTTTACCAACCAACCGACCGATAGCACCCTTTGGTACCTAATTGGGGGCGTTGCAGCGGTTATTATTGGTTTGTATGCCTTACTCAAAGGAAAAAAATAAGCCATTAACAACAACGGTGGCTCGAGAGCCACCGTTTACCCCGACAATTAGTTTTCTTCACCCGACACATTCGGCAGTGCCAGCGCAGAGACGAAGGCAAGCACACCGACAGCAACTAAAAACCATAGCACGGCAGCAACGCCATAGGCTGAATCAAGCCAACCCAGCAAAATTCCTGCGAGTAGTATTACGCCCATTACCGTGTTAGAAACTGCCGTTAATTGAGCCCGATTATCTTGCGTTGCCATGTCGACCAAATACGTTTTGCGGCCAACACGCGCTCCGTGATGCGCGACAGCTGATAAAAACAGTAGCGCCCCGGCTACCCACCCGGTTGCCAGTGCGTCCGGCATCCAGTAATAAAGACCAAGTGCCAATAACATAACCAGCGTCGACATAAACGAGGCAGCAGCCATAACACGATGGCTGGCAGCATCAGACCAACGCCCCCATACTCGGCCAGCCAGCAGCCCTGCAAGCCCACTAGCCAGCAATAAACTACCGAGGCTGGTTAATTCAGCATCACCCTGACGCTGTATCAAAACCACGATATAAGGAATCGCAAAGGCCGCAGACACTAATAATGCGCGGGTAATAACAAAGTGACCAAACTGTCCATTGCGCCATAACAGAGTCAACGATCGTAGCGCCTCGTTAATGGCGTTACCGCCTCCTTCGGTTGAGCCGGCGACTTCCGGAATACCAGCATAAAGCAACGCCGCAAAGGCCCATAGAATCACGCCAGCCCCTAATAACGCCAGGAATAACCAGCGTTCACCACTAATATCCGGCGCAAACATAATGACCAGCGCAGTGGCAAGAGTTAAAAAGCCAGCAGCTGACGCTGCAACACCTGACAACCGGCCACGACGAGTTTTAGATACCGTCTTACCCGTTACGTCTTTATTCGCAACGGAACAAATGCCACGTGATAACGAAAAAATAGCTAACAAAATGACTACAGACCAGCCCAATGCACTGTCGTTTAGGGTCGCTACGGCTACGATCATTAATGCCAGCGCGAGAGCCTGTCCCACGCTGCCAGCTACCCAAAACCACTTTCTAACCGGCTGTTCCCGCAGCTTCTGCGCTACAAACAATTGCGGCAATAAAGCCAGTGATTCTCGCAGAGGTACCAACGCACTAATAAATATGGCAGGAGCACCCAGCGTACTTAGCATCCACGGCAGCACTAACCGAGCGCTGACTAACGTGTCGCCGAGTTTAGTCAAGGTAAGCGACAATAACATCAATACAAATGAGCGCGGCTGATGATTGCAGGCAGATTCCGGGATATCCTTACAAACCCTGGCATCTTCGTCTTCAGCAAGATAGCCGTAGACGCGGTGGGTCAGGTCCTTATCACTCATTTATCGCTCCCTCGGGTTATTCCTGATTTAACAACGTCGTCCATTGCTGATTAAGCCAGCGCACAAATAACCGGTGGTCATTAAGTTCATGATTGTCGATTACAGTATCGCTGTACTGGCGATAATAATGGCACAAGGCATCAGCGCTGGGATCATCAAGTTGATTTATTTCTATACTACTGGCTATATCTGTAAGCCGATCACCCCAACCTGCGTATTCCCAGTCGACAATCGTCAGTTTTTGGTTAACTAAAATATGTGCAAACGCCAGATCGAAATGACAAAGTACTTGCGCGCGATTGCTCTTTAATGCCTGCTTAAATTGTAACAGTTGCGAGCTTATTGCGCCGCCTAGTTTGGCTGCATATGCATCGCACTTTTGCCATAGCGTGGTTCCCTGCCAGGCCGGCTGCTGCTGATGCACCAATGCCAATGCTTGCGCGGTTACTTTCAGCTTTTCAGTTTGACCCAGCGCAAACGAGTTCATGGGCGTGCCTTCCACATAACGTTGCAAAACCCATTGCGCCGGGTCAAGCGCAATGACATCCGGCGCTAATCCGGTTGCAGCTAACTGTTGCTGTAACTCAAACTCAGCGCTGCGATCAAGGCCAAAGCGTTGACTGTGCCGCAACCATTTAAAGATATAAGATTCAGTGCGCCCCTTTAGCCACAACACCTGATTTGCAGGCCCGGCAGTTAAGGCCTGAATTTCGATGGGCTTCTCTATCATTATGCTTCCGTCACCAACTCCGTGTGCTGATCCCGGCGCCAGCGATACATGGCGTAAATAACAAGCACGACGTATAGAACAAAAAGCAGGGCTGTAGCGACAAAACCTTTACTCCAGTATAAATAGACGTAGGCTGTGTCGATAATAAGCCAGTACCACCAGGTTTCAAACGCTTTTTGCGCAATTAACCACGTCGCCAGCAAACTAAAACAGGTGGTAAAGGTATCTAACCAAACCGCATCAGCATCGGTGAATTGCTGCAATGCAAGGGCAATTGCAATAGCCAGCGGTGTAAGCCAAAGCCATTGCGTTAAGTGCCACCGCCATGAGAATTTGAACCCGGTCGATTGCGCAGCATCGTCTTTATGTTGCCACTGCCACCAACCATAACCGGCTAGCGCAATATAAATGACTTGTAGCAACGACTCCATATAGAGCTTTGCCTGCCAAAATATTAGTGCATAAATGGTGCAGCTAACGGCCGCTGCCAGCCAACACCACTGGCGTTGGTGCGCCGCAAGCATAAGATAGGCTAACGCCAGTACCAAAGCTATCAGCTCCCAGCCTGAGCTCATTACTAACTGGTCAGCCACCCACGTTAACTGCTCCATTATACAATACCCTTAAAACTTATATTCTGCCGTGAAGCCGACACGGCGTGGTTCGCCATACTGACGATAGGTTTCTGTAATATACTCCTCACGGGGGTCATTACCAAAATAGAAACCGCGAATATCAGTTTGTTCGTCGGTTAGATTGCGGCCCCAAAGCTTTAACTGCCAATTGCTCCAATAGTAACTGAGCTGTGCGTGCCACTGCACTGATGACTGCGCTCGTTGGTCGTGAGAGTTAGAAAAGTAAAAGCTGTCCTTGGCATCAGCCTGAACTGACCAGGCCCAATTATCCCAAAGCGATCCTTGCAAACCGATATTTGCGGTATAGTTTGGCGCATGTGCCTGTTCTCGTCCTGAGATATCCGTGCCGTCTTCTCTGACAAAGCCATCAATACGTGTTTTTAACCAGCCAACATTGGCGAAGATTTCCAGCTCCGGCATTAGCTGATAATTAACCTCAGCTTCGAGACCGTAATTTTTACCGCTGGCTGCATTTTCTAAGAAGCCGACAAACGACTGATCGCGATTAATCCAGCTTTTTAATTGCACGTCATCGCGCCAGTTATAAAAACCACTTACACGCCCGGACATGCCGTCACCACTAGACCACTTAAATCCGCTCTCCAGGTTCCATAAGTGTTCGGGAGCAAATGTCGAGCGCTGTAAAAGATAGTTTTCGATTGATTCAAGCTGCTGATCCTTTGCCCGCCCGAGGGCTTCACCATTAACCCCACCAGCTTTATAGCCGCGGGCTATGGTGGTGTACCAGTAGCTGTTGGTTGCTAATTGATAACGCAAACTTAAGTTACCACCCACCATCGTATCCGCGGGCCGCTCAACAACATTATTACTGTCATTGTAGTCGGTCTCGTAACGCTCTAAACGCAAACCACTCAGTAAGCTCCAGCGCTTAGCTAACTGCTGAATGAGTTCACCGTAAACGGCGTAATGACGGCGTTGCTGATCACTGTTAAAAATCGTTGGTATGCCGAGATCCCAATTAAAATAATCACGGCTAAGTTGTTGGTCTTTTTGATAGTGATAAATACCTAACGTCCACTTGGTAGGTAAACCCAATAGGTCGCTGGACTGTTTAGAGGTCAACCGTACGTCCAGCGTTAGGTCATCACGTTGTCTGATGTAGGCATCAAAAGAGGAATACTCCCATCCCGGCGCTATACCGACATAGGTCCAGTCTTCGTCAAAACTGTATAAGCTGTCTGCAGTTAATCCACTGACTGCTATCTCCAGTTGAGCCGAGTCAAAACCATGATACATTGCGCCAAGTCGCAATGCCGTTGAACGCAAATCGTCATTACCTGGCTCATCTGAAAGGGTTTCGCGATTATTCTCCAGACTAAACGCATCATAACCATTATCGGTATCAATATGATGCAGCTGGGTTTGCAGCGACCAAAGCTCATTAATTTGGCTATCAACGCCTAGCCGGACAGCGAGCTCGTCTCGCTGTTCAGTATCATCGCGGTTCAGATAAACATTGTTGGTAAAGCCATCCTGATAAAATTGCTGAACCGAGAGCCGCGCATTACCCAGAACGCCTAAATTACCGCCTATAGCCAGCCCTATTCTACGTTCGTCATAATTGGCCAGCCCGAGGGCAAGCTTGCCACTCAATAGCTCTGTCGGCTGCTCGCTTTGCATCACCACCATACCAGCCAGAGAGTTGACTCCAAAGCGACCACTTTGCGGCCCTCTGAACACCTCAACCTGACCAATATCAAATAAACTGGCAGCGCCGCCTAACCCTGAATAATCAATACCATCGATGATAAGCCCTACCGACGGATTAACATTGTCAACAAACTGAGAACGCTCACCAATTCCACGTATTTGAATAAATCGCGCTGTTGATGTCCCGCCCGAGAAATTAATGTTGCCGACCGTATTCAGCACCTCTTGCAGATGTTGGGCACTACGTTTTTGAATTACCTCAGAGTCAATAATAGCAATACTCTGAGGGGTTTGATTAAGGGTTTGTTGCTGAAAGTCGGCGCTAACTTCGATTGTTTCGAGTGGTTCAGGGCTTTGTGCATGCGTCAGTGTTGATAGTGAAACCGCGCTTGCAAGAATAGCAAAACGTTTAAACATGGATCATTTCCTATAATTAATGCGAAGAAACGATCCGGTAAGGCTTTATTGGATAGGTTTTTTTATTTTTACCATCCCTACGCCAGTATTAACCGGATCAGGTACAAAGGGTTCGCAAAAATGCATCTCAGCCCGGTAGGGCACCCCTTGGTATTGCCGCGTTAGTGTAACGCAGCGTTTATATAAATGCTAACGCATCACCGTGCAATTGCGACATCGATAGGCCACGCGCGATAAAATCGTCACGAATGACTCGCACCATTTCAAAACGGCCTGCCATGTAAATCTGGCAGTCACTTAAGTTATCACGCTCCGCCATTACCGCGTGATGCACAAGCCCAACAGCATAGCTCCAATCTGCAGAAGCTTCTTCTATAACCGGGCGATAATTGAATAGCGGATGTTGCTCGGCTAACTGCTCAAGCTGCTGGTGCAAATATAAATCGCTCGCCTGACGTGCTCCCCAGTAAAGATACACAGGCTGTTGTAAGCCATCAGCAAGTAATTTCTGCAGTATCGAATAGGTATAGGAGAATCCTGTCCCACCCGCTATTAAAACAATAGGCTGCTGCTGGGGTAACTTTACAAACGCATCGCCTGCAGGCGCGTCGATAATAAGTTGCTGCTGTTGCTTAATTTGCGTTAGTACCTCGCCCGCATAACTGTTATCAGGTGTCGCACCAACGTGCAGTAACCATTGGTTATGTTCAGCAGGGTCTGACGCTATGCTAAACGGGCGCTTGTCCCGTTCGCCCATAACAACCTGTAAGTACTGGCCCGCTTTAAAGTCAACAGGTTTCGGCAATTCTATACTCACTTCCCAGACATAATCAGCCAGTTGACGGGTTATAGCCGCCTTGCAAGTCAGCTGTTCTGACATTTACTTCTCCAGAATATTGAGTTTTTCCCAGAGCATATCAACGCGCTGTTTAACGTCTTCACTCATGGTAATAGGTTCGCCCCATTCGCGGTCTGTTTCGCCCTGCCATTTGTTCGTTGCATCCATCCCCATTTTCGAGCCCAACCCCGAAACCGGCGACGCAAAATCCAAATAATCGATGGGCGTATTTTCTACCATAGTAGTGTCCCGCGCTGGGTCCACTCGTGTTGTCATCGCCCAGATCACGTCCTTCCAGTCACGTGCATTGACATCATCGTCACAGACAATGACAAACTTGGTATACATAAATTGGCGTAAAAAAGACCACACACCCATCATCACCCGCTTGGCATGACCCGGATATTGCTTTTTCATCGTCACCACAGCCAACCGGTATGAACACCCCTCTGGTGGCAAATAGAAATCAACGATTTCAGGGAATTGCTTTTGCAATAGCGGAATAAAAACTTCGTTAAGCGCAACACCCAATACAGCCGGTTCATCCGGCGGACGCCCGGTATATGTGCTGTGATAAATCGGTTGTTTACGGTGGGTAATGTGGGTCACCGTAAACACAGGGAATTCATCGACTTCGTTGTAATAACCGGTATGGTCACCATAAGGCCCTTCCGGTGCTGTTTCGCCTGGCTCGATATACCCTTCAAGAATCATCTCGGCATGCGCCGGTACTTGCAGGTCATTACTCACACTTTGCGTGACATGAGTTTTGCCGTCGCGCAATAGTCCGGCAAAGGCATATTCAGACAAACTATCGGGTACCGGCGTAACCGCTCCCAAAATAGTGGCAGGGTCAGCTCCCAACGCAACTGATACCGGGAATCGCTCACCCGGATGTTGCTGGCACCACTCTTGAAAGTCCAATGCCCCACCGCGATGCGACAACCAACGCATAATGAGCTTGTTAGGTCCGAGTAGCTGCTGCCGATAAATGCCCAGATTCTGGCGCTCTTTATGCGGTCCCCGGGTTATGGTTAATCCCCAGGTAATTAACGGAGCGGCATCACCTGGCCAGCAATGTTGGATAGGTAATTTAGTCAGGTCAACGTCGTCACCACTTAACACAACCTCCTGACAGGGGGCTTTTTTAACCTGTTTAGGCGACATACTCAGCACTTTCTTGTATGTCGGTAACAAGCTCAGTGCGTCTTTAAAACCTTTTGGCGGCTCCGGCTCCTTTAAAAAAGCCAGTAATTTACCGACATCCCGTAACGCTGTAACTGAATCCTGACCCATTCCCATTGCTACGCGCTCGGGCGTACCAAACAAGTTGGCCAGTACCGGAATAGAGTGACCTTTCACGTTTTCGAATAACAATGCAGGACCGCCCGCCTTTAACGTGCGGTCTGCAATTTCGGTCATTTCCAGGTAGGGGTCAATCTCGGTACTAATGCGCTTAAGTTGACCGCGCTGTTCTAACTGCGCAATAAAATCCCGAAGGTCTTGATATTTCATTTAGCTATTACGCTGACGCTTCATTGACTCGAAGAACTCGTCGTTGGTTTTAGTCATCTGCAGACGATCAATCAGGAATTCCATCGCTTCAACTTCGCCCATCGGATGCATAATCTTACGTAGGATCCACATTTTCTGCAGTTCGTCCTGCGTTGTTAACAATTCTTCACGACGCGTACCTGAACGATTGAAGTCGATAGCCGGGAACACACGGCGTTCGGCAATCTTACGGTTAAGGTGTAACTCCATGTTACCGGTACCCTTAAACTCTTCGTAGATAACTTCATCCATTTTCGAGCCGGTATCAATAAGTGCGGTTGCGATAATTGTTAAACTACCGCCTTCTTCGACATTACGGGCAGCACCGAAAAAGCGCTTAGGTTTATGCAGTGCATTGGCATCAACACCACCGGTCAAAACCTTACCTGAACTTGGGATAACAGTGTTATAAGCGCGTGCCAGACGAGTAATCGAATCCAGCAAAATAACGACGTCTTTTTTGTGTTCTACCAGCCGCTTAGCTTTTTCGATTACCATTTCCGCTACTTGCACGTGTCGGTTAGCCGGCTCATCAAACGTTGAAGCAACCACTTCGCCTTTTACCAGGCGGTGCATCTCGGTCACCTCTTCCGGGCGTTCATCGATAAGCAATACGATAAGCTCAGCTTCCGGATGGTTGGCCGCAATTGATGTTGCAACGTTCTGGAGCAATAAAGTTTTACCGGCTTTAGGCGGCGCCACGATTAGACCACGCTGACCTTTACCAATCGGTGCCGATAAATCCAACACTCGCGCCGTAATATCTTCGGTACTGCCATTGCCGCGTTCCAGACGAAAACGCTCGTCTGCGTGCAGTGGAGTTAAGTTTTCAAAAAGGATTTTATTACGGGAGTTTTCAGGCTTGTCGAAGTTAACTTCTCTAATTTTTAGCAACGCAAAATAACGTTCGCTATCCTTCGGCGGGCGTATCTTGCCGCCAATGGTGTCGCCCGTTCGTAAATTGAAACGTCGGATTTGACTCGGCGATACATAAATGTCGTCGGGGCCGGCTAAATAAGATGAGTCCGCTGAACGCAAGAAGCCAAAGCCATCCTGCAGGATTTCCAGCACGCCACCGCCATAAATATCCTCACCGCTTTTAGCGTGTGCTTTAAGGATTGCGAAAATAATATCTTGCTTACGCAGGCGAGCCATATTTTCAAGGCCCATGCTGTCTGCAAGTTCAACAAGTTCGTTTACGGGTTTATTTTTAAGTTCTGTCAGATTCATAGGAGGGTTTTCGAGTTATCGATTAATGGTTAAGTCTTTGGGACTCTCTGTATAAAGTATTCTGTGTAAGGTTTAATACTTTTGCTTCGCTATTGATTTGGCCTGAATTCCGCGAGGTGCGGTGCCAACAACTGCAAGATTCGTTCAGATTTATTCCAGCGTTTCGGTGGTCAATGACGCCTGGATGTTCAGTTAATGAGCAAAAACTATCATCAAATTGCTGATTCGTCCAGTTTTCACGACAATAAACAAAAAAACGGCGCTGATGCGCCGCTTTTTTAATCAATTAAATGTGCTGGTCTAAAAACTCGGTAAGTTGCGCGCGTGATAATGCGCCCACTTTGGTTGCGACTACTTCGCCATTCTTAAACAGCAGTAATGTCGGGATACCACGGATACCATACTTCGGAGGAGTCTGGTCGTTGTGGTCAACGTTCAGCTTACCAATAACGAGTTTACCCTCGTAATCACCGGCGATGTCATCAAGAATCGGCGCTACCATTTTGCATGGCCCACACCACTCTGCCCAGAAATCAACCAGGACAGGCTTATCGGATTTAATGACATCTTCTTCAAAACTGTCATCACTTAGCTGAACAATTACATCACTCATGGTACTCTCCGCTACGTTCTTCGCGTGGAAATATTTTAAAATACTATTATTTATGTTTTTGAATGCAAGCGCAAACTGATATGCTTATAACTTATGACTAAAACACATCTTACAGAAACACGTTTTGCCGAACTTGGGCTCAATCCTCAGGTCGAGCAAGCAATTACTCATGCTGGATTCGAGCATTGTACTCCTATTCAGGCGTTAAGTCTTCCCGTCGCCTTAGCTGGTCAGGATGTTGCCGGACAAGCCCAAACGGGCACGGGTAAAACCTTGGCATTTCTGCTCGCGACTTTCAACCGCTTGATGAACAAGCCCGCGGCGCCCGATCGCAAAGGGCCACGCGCCTTAATCATGGCGCCAACGCGCGAGCTTGCAATTCAGATTGCCAATGATGCTGAGCCACTGACTAAAAACTGCGACCTCAACATGGCAGTTATATACGGTGGTGAGGGCTATGAGGTTCAAAAACAACAGCTGGCTAACCAACCTGACATCTTAGTTGGTACTACAGGTCGATTAATCGACTTTTATAAGCAAGGCTTATACGCGCTGGATAATATCGAAGTTGTCGTGTTAGACGAAGCCGACCGCATGTTCGACTTAGGTTTCATTGATGATATCCGCTATCTGTTGCGTAAAATGCCGCCGCCGGCAGAGCGCCTTAACTTGTTATTTTCAGCAACGCTGTCCTACCGTGTTCAGGAACTTGCTTACGAACACATGAATGCACCGGCAAAAGTTGAAGTTGAGCCAGAGCAAAAGACCGGCGTACGTATCAGTGAAGAATTATTTTATCCTTCTAAACCTGATAAAATGCCGTTGTTGCTGACCTTAATTGAAGAAGACTGGCCCGACAAAGCCATCGTTTTTGCAAACACCAAGCACACATGCGATAAGATTTATAATTGGCTGGCAGTCAATGACCATCGTGTTGGGCTGCTCACCGGCGATGTGCCGCAAAAGAAACGGTTAAAAATTCTTGAGGATTTTGCCCAGGGTCAACTCGACTTTCTGGTTGCGACCGACGTTGCTGCACGAGGCTTACACATTCCTGCCGTTAGTCACGTCTATAATTTTGACCTGCCTGACGACTGCGAGGACTATGTACACCGTATTGGCCGTACCGGTCGAGCGGGAGCAAGTGGTGCAGCAATAAGCCTGGCATGCGAAGAATATGTTTATAACCTACCTGCAATTGAAGACTACATCGGGCACCCAATTCCGGTTACCAACTATGACGAGACGGCTTTACTGTCTGACCTAAAACGTCCACGGCCAAGCAATCGTCGACGCCGCCATAACAGCGGTGGTAATCGCGGCGGTAATCGCTCCCGACAACGAAAACCTGGCGGCCAACGTAAGAGCTAACATGAGCGCCAGTTTCAAACGCCTCGCAGCAATAGATATGGGCTCAAATAGCTTCCACCTGCTGCTTGCCGAGGTTTCTATGCGGGGTTTTTTCCCAAAGCCCCGCATTATTGCCCGATATAAGCACAAAGTTCGACTCGCAGATGGCTTCAACACATCGCTGGAATTAGATGCAGCGGCCATCGCCCGCGCGAAGGACTGTTTAAAAGGGTTTTCCGACCAGTTAGCGCGCTTCAAACCGGACGCACTCAAGGTTGTTGCAACAGCGGCTTTACGTAAAGCAACAAATCAACATGCCGTCTTACCAGAGTTAGAAGCGGTACTTAATTATCCCATCGAGGTCATATCCGGCGAGCGTGAAGCGGCTTTGATTTTTTCTGGTGTTTGTGCTGCTTCAGAACAAAAAGGCCCGATGTTAGTCATTGATATCGGCGGTGCCAGTACCGAGGTTATCGCCGGTGAACCGCTTAAGGCAAAAGTCCTCAATAGTCTCGATATGGGCTGTGTCGTATTTCAAAATAACTATTTTGATCAACAGACAATAACACGACAGCGCTTTAACGATGCTATACAGCAAAGCCGTTCTCAAATTAGCGGTCTTAAACAGCAATATCAGCAAGTTGGCTGGCAACATGTTTTAGGTGCTTCAGGCACATTTCGGGCAGTGGCAGAAATCGCTTTAGCGGAAAATCATGCCCAATTAACGACAGCTTGGCTGGCTGCACTGATAGAACGATGTATTGCCGCAGGCCACGTACAAAAACTGGACTTTGCCGGCCTTCGCGATGACCGCCGCGCAATTTTGTGCGGCGGTTTGGCTATCTTAATGGGGATACTGACCGAATTACAAATAAGCCAATTTGGAGTCACCAATGGTGCTCTTCGCGAGGGTCTCCTGGCCGAGCTTGTGGCCACCGAAACAGCCTAGTTTAATTACTTTTTCGCCATTTTTTTAGCAACCGTCTTAGCAAAGTACGTCAAAATACCATCGGCTCCGGCACGCTTGAATGCCAGCAGACTTTCCTCTATCACGTCCTCACCGAGCCAACCATTTTGAATGGCAGCATTCAACATCGCATACTCGCCACTCACCTGATAAGCAAACGTAGGCACGCCAAAACGGTCTTTTACTTCCCGAACAACGTCTAAATAGGGCATTCCCGGCTTTACCATCACCATATCTGCACCTTCCTGGATGTCGAGACCAACTTCACGTATAGCCTCTAGCCGGTTGGCAGGGTCCATTTGGTAGGTTTTTTTATCAGCGCCCTTTAAATTCCCCGAAGAGCCGACCGCATCCCGGAATGGCCCGTAAAACGCGCTGGCATATTTAGCGGAGTAGGCCATTATCGCGGTATTAACAAAGCCATTTTCTTCTAATGCCTCACGAATGCAAGCGATACGACCGTCCATCATGTCGGACGGTGCAACAACATCAGCTCCGACACGCGCATGCGATAACGCCTGCTTTACCAACACCTCCGTGGTGATGTCATTTTGCACGTAGCCCTGTTCATCGATAATGCCGTCCTGCCCGTGAGTAGTAAAAGGGTCCAGCGCCACATCGGTCATTACACCGAGCTCGGGAAAAGCGGCTTTTATTGCTTTAACCGCACGTTGTGCCAGCCCATTATCATCATAGGCTGCTTCGGCCATCAATGACTTGGCGGACCCTGGCGTGACCGGAAATATCGCCACCATCGGAATTCCCAGTTCGACTAACTCTTCACATTCCTTAACCAGCAAATCGATACTTAGTCGCTCGACACCGGGCATTGACGCAACCGTTTCACGTTGCTGTTGCCCTTCTAAGACGAACATTGGATAGATTAAATCATTGACGCTAAGTGAATGTTCAGCGACCAGGCGTCGACGGAAATCACTGGCCCGATTGCGGCGCATACGACTGAAAGGGAAATGGCCTAATTCGGTCATAACAACAAACTCCTCAACATAAAATTGACCGGCTACACCGTAACGACTTGATCGCGACCTTCGCGTTTAGCACGATACAGAGCTTCGTCTGCCGCCTTAAACAAGTGTTCGGTGGATTGTCCTGACTGACTATTCAACTCTGCTACGCCAACGCTAATGGTAATATGACGGGCGCCAGAGTCGGTTTCGAATGGTTGGCTTCTTACTTGCGTGACAAGACGGTCAGCGAACGCTTCGGCTTGTGCCTGTGAGCAATCGGCCAAAATAACCGCAAACTCCTCACCGCCATACCGACAGACAATATCGCCGGGGCGCTTTGCACTGTCTTTTAGCCTATCAGCCATGCCTTTCAGAATTTGGTCACCAATAAAATGACCATGGGTATCATTCACTTTCTTAAAGTGATCAATATCGACCATCAACAGGCTGAGTGGTCGCTTACTGCGGTAGGCGCGCCGATATTCTTTCTCTATCTGCTGACTAAAATAACGGCGATTATAAAGACCGGTTAACGAGTCTTCATAATTGCGTTTTTCAAGCTCAGCATTTACATCCTGTAACTCACGTAACGCAATTTGCAACTCAAAGGTTCGCTCTTCTACGCTCCCTTCCAGCTCCTCGTTATAGCGTTGTTGGGCCTCAAGTTTCTCGCGTCGCTGTTCGTTATATCTAACAGCCAACACCCAGGAAAGTAATAATATCTCGATGCCGGAGCCCAACATGATGGCATGTCGTTGAATAAACATGCTATCAATCACTCCCAGGTATCCCAGCGAGTTGGCCATTACAGATAGCAGTAAAGTGCCCCAGGCAATGGTGAACATGCGCGCGTAGACAAAGCCCTTACGCCACAAGTAAGCTCCTACAATCAACAAATACAGACAGCCTGGTGCGGCCAACGTAAGTAATACGTGGATACTGATTCGATAGCTCGCGAAAATACCTACTAACAAGGTAAAAAAGGACAAACCAGCCATAATAAACAGACCCCGGGCCAGGGTACGACGGTACTGTTTTAAACGCAGCAGCTGATAGGCAAAAAGTGCGGCTGTTAAAAGCGTTAAACTGCCAAAAATTGGAATGCCTTTGTCTTGCAGAAACAGCGACTCCGGCCACAGATAGCGAAAGCCCAAGCCATCCAGCGACAACATCAATCCGCCAAAAAACAGGGTGTACAAAGAGTAAAGACCAAACTCAGGCTCTCGTGACGCAACGAATCCGAACAGGTTATAGACAGCCATACATAACAGAACGCCAAAATAGATGCCTTCAGCTAATCTTTTTTGCATTTGCGTATCAAAAAACTGGGTTTCGCTGCGCATTGATAATGGCAGTCGCATAGAGCTTTCTGTACGCGCACTAATGTACATAACACCAGCTTGACCAGCCGGAATTGGCACGGAAAACTCAGAAGTTAAAATCGGCCGTTGGTAATAAGGTTGGCGGTCACCTAGCTTATAGGTCGTTATGTCGTTGGCTTTTACCCAATATAAGTTAAGATAATCGATTAACGGATAACCTAGGTGAAGAACTCGGTCGTAGCTTGCGTTCTCAATCGAGAGCCTGAACCAATATTCGTCCTTGGTATAACCAAAAGAAGCCCGCTGACTTTGTAATGGTTCCCACGTCACCGAATCGTTATCATAAACATCCGCCAAGGTTAGCTGCTGTTCGCTGCTCAGATACCAGATATCGAGTTCATCGCCTGCCTGCGGCGCCTCGGCTTGCGCATTAACGCCAAACCAAAGCGTAAGCAGTAACACTAACCCGACGCCAAATAACCCATATAACCAACGCATCATCCGCTTGCCTCCGACAACGCAAACAGGCGATACGCGTTATCCGTGGTCAACTTAGCGACTTCTCCCTGACTCAGATTTAAGTGCTGGGCCAATGCACAGCCTACTTCCGGCAGCCATTGTGGTTCGTTAAGTTTAGGTCGGGGACGTAACGTACGAGGCAACAAGAAGGGCGCATCAGTTTCAATTAATAACCGATTGTGGGGCAACAGCGGTAATGCCGCTACTAGCGCCTGGTTGCGGCGCTCATCACACAACCAACCTGTTATTCCAAACCAGTGTCCTCTCGCTTTGTAGGCTTTAGCATCGTCCGGACCCCCGGTAAAACAGTGAGAGATACATTCAGTCGATGCGGAGCACAATTTATCAAGCAATTGGATCTGCTGTTCACGCGCATCGCGCTCATGCAGGTACAAAGGTAAGCCAAGCCGATTAGCCAGCTGAATTTGTTCGCTAAACACCTTGATCTGTTGTTCTGGCGGCGAATAATTTCGGTTAAAGTCCAGGCCGCACTCACCAATGGCGACCACTGCTGGATGTTTTGCAAGTTCCGTCAAACGCTCAAGGTAGTTTGCACTGACCCCGGCTGCGTCATGAGGATGCACACCTACAGTAGTAACCAGCTGCTCAGGGTATCGTTCGCATAGTGTAATGGCTGCCTGCGCTTCGCTTTCGTTAGTCGCGATAATAAGTTGCCGCGTTACACCTGCCGCCCGGGCACGCTCCATCACGCCGTCTAAATTGGTTAGCAGGCGTGTATTGGTTAAGTTAACTCCAGCATCAAACCACATCAGTGTTTATTATTCTTGTTCCTTTTTGGGTTGATACCACCGTCCAATGACCAGCCCCAATTCAAATAATAGCCACATTGGAATCGCTAACAATGTTTGCGAAATAATATCAGGGGGAGTCAGCAACATGCCCAACGTGAATGCCCCAACAATAATGTACGGGCGCTTTTTACTGAGTGACTCCGGCGTACTCACCCCACTCCATATCAATAATACAATAGCGACTGGTGTTTCAAAGGCAATACCAAAAGCAATAAATATAGCTAAAACAAAATCAAGATAACGCGAAATATCGGTGGCTATAGCCACGTCAGCCGGGGCAACACTGGTAAAAAATCCCATCGCAAGCGGCAAAACGACAAAGTACGCGAACGCAATACCGGCGTAAAATAGCAAGGTACTGCTCGCTAATAAGGGCACCACTAAGCGTTTTTCTGAACGATAAAGCCCAGGTGCAATAAAGGCCCAGATTTGCCAAAGCAAAAAGGGAATAGCGAGAGCGACCGCAATCACAAAAGTTAGCTTAAACGGCGTAAAGAAAGGCGCTGCCACGTCAGTGGCAATCATTTGTGTGCCGGCAGGCAGGTGTGCAATTAGCGGGTCAGCTAATAATCGGTACAGGTCATTGGCAAAATAAGCCAATGCGGCGAATACGATGACAATGACAACAATAGCCCGCAATAGCCGGTTTCGTAACTCCAGTAAATGATCTAGCAGCGGCGAATCGCTCATACATCCGAACCACGCTTACCGTCAGTTGAATCGTCAGAACAAGTAGACGCCTCATCGTCGGTGCGCTGATAAGGCCTTTGCACGCTATCTGCCGCGCTTTGTAACTCTACAATTGAGCGCTGTAGCTCTGGGCTTAAATCGCTAAAATCCCTGGCCTCTGCCTTTTTGAGGTTTTCGTGCAACTCTTTAATGCGTAACTCATGGTCAAGCTCGTTTTGCATTCGCTGCCCATAGCTACGGATACCGGAAAACGTTCGCTGAGCGCTGCGAAGCGCAGAGGGCAATCGTTCGGGGCCGAGCACCAATAGGCCGACTATCGCTATTAACAACAGTTCCCAGAAGCCGATATCAAACATGGTTACTTCCGCGAGGAATCAGTTTCTGATCGGTCAGATTCAGTTTTATGTGATTCGTTTTTTTGCTCAGATAGCTGGCTATCAGGCTTGCCTTCTTTATCTGATTCCGCCTCATCCGCTTTATCACTGTCACCCATCGAGTTTTTAAACCCTTTAACGGCACTACCCATATCACTACCTAAGTTGCGCAAACGTTTGGTGCCGAAAAGCAGTACCACAATGACCAATAGAATAAGCAGTTGCCAAATACTAATGCCGCCCATAATTCACCTATCTTGATTAAAGATTGTTAGCGCGGGGTCGCGACCGCCACGCCAAAGATCCCAGTATAACAGTAATCACACCGGAAGTGATCGGCCACAGAGGGGTGCTACTTTCTGTTACCAGCCATGCTGTACTTACCACACCGCTAGCTGCTAACAGAGACCAGAAGGAGCTGCGTGACGCCTGCTGCTGATGCATCAACTGCTGTTGATGTTGGCGCTCGAGCTGACGCTGAATATGTTGCTGAGAATTCAGGTTTTCATAGAGCAAATTAGGCAACTCCGGCAACTTCTCAGCCCAGTAGGGGGCGTTCTCTTTGACCGAACGAACCACAGCCCGCCATCCAAGCTGCTCGTTCATCCAACGCTCTAAAAATGGCTTGGCAGTTTTCCATAAATCCAGCTCCGGATAAAGCTGACGGCCTAACCCCTCGATGTACAATAAAGTTTTTTGCAATAACACCAGTTGCGGCTGCACTTCCATTTCAAATCGTCTGGCCGTATTAAATAAATTAATCAATACATGTCCGAACGAAATTTCGGCTAACGGCTTCTCGAAGATAGGCTCACAAACAGTACGTATGGCGGATTCGAATTCTTCAATGTTGGTATGCCGGGGCACCCAGCCTGAATCTACATGCAGCTCCGCAACTTTACGATAGTCACGGTTAAAAAAGGCCAAAAAGTTTTCCGCAAGATAGCGTTTGTCTTCACGGTTTAAGGTGCCAACAATGCCAAAGTCGATGCCGATGTAACGTGGGGTTAACGGCTCATCCTTGGCAACAAAAATGTTGCCCGGGTGCATATCTGCGTGAAAGAAACTGTCCCGAAACACTTGCGTGAAAAACACTTCGACGCCACGCTCGGCAAGCTTCTTCATGTCTACGCCACGGGCTTGTAACACCTCAACATCACTAACAGGTATGCCATCAATTCGTTCCATTACCATCACGTTATGACGGCTATAGTCACTGTAAACAGTAGGGATATAAAGTAACTCTGAATCTTCAAAATTACGTTTTAACTGAATTGCATTAGCTGCTTCACGCAATAAATCCAACTCATCGAGTAATGTTTTACGGTACTCCTTTACCACTTCTCTGGGCTTTAGCCGGCGTCCATCGGGTAAGTGATGCGCCATCACTGTTGCCAGGGTTTCCATTAATTCTAAATCGGCGTCGATAGTACGGCGAATATCAGGGCGGATGACTTTTACAACGATGTCCTTAACATCGTTCTCACCCAGCCGGATTTGTCCGGTATGAACTTGCGCAATCGAGGCCGACGCCAACGGCTGTGTATCGAAATTTTCAAACAACTCGGCGATATCGTTAATACCCAAGGATTTCTCAATAATCGCCTTGGCCGCATTACCATCGAACGGCGCCACACGATCCTGCAAATAGGCGAGTTCTAATGCGATATCAGGCGGCAGCAGGTCACGCCGGGTCGACAGCATTTGTCCAAATTTAACCCACACCGGTCCGAGAGATTCCAACGCCAGCCTGAGCCGTACACCCGCAGGTTTGTCTTTATGCCGGTTAGGCATCCAGAACAACACATGACGGCCTAAACGCAAAGACCATGGCAGCCATTTAGCCGGAATCAGATCATCTAAACCATAGTTCAATAAGGTCTTTGTTATCGCGTAAAGTCGCCGACTGCGCATTACTGCTCCTGTTTTACCTGACGTTCCAGGCGTTCAATGGTCGCCCTGAGTTGTTGTAACTGTTGCTTAAACTGTTCAAATTCAATCCGTGCCGGAAGTAGCCGTTTTTCTTCAATCACAACCCCGTTTATCCAGCGACGATGAGACTCACTGGCCTCCTTCATATGTCGCTGACCGGACCGCCACAAATTACTTAACCATTGCGCAGGCAGCACACCGAGCTTCGCTTCCAATTCCGATTCCCAGTCAATATCTAACCCTTTAACCAGCATTACTAATTGCTGCGCCAGCATCGGGTCACCTTCAATATCTAACTGCCCGGCTTTGATTAAACGCGTTAAATTAGCGTTATCAGTAAGCTCTGGTAATACGCCTAATTCCGTTTGTATCCAACAGTCTGCATCGCCCTCTGTAGAGGTACTTAGGCGTATGGCTTGTTGTTCAACTGTTACGGTAACAACAAACGGCAACTCTTTAATATCAAACCGTAAAACCTTTCCGGCAAGCTTCTGTAGTCGCTCCGGCGAGTTTGCATCACGCGACAATAACTCGTTGACCAGAGTCTCCAATACCAACCAGGGAATTAACGAAAGTGATTTCATTAAAACTTGTATCCTCGGTGCAGAGCAACAATGCCGCCGGTTAAGTTTTGGTAGTCGACATTATCGTAACCTGCTTCGTGCATCATAGTTTTTAACGTTTCTTGATCCGGATGCATACGAATTGACTCAGCCAAATATTGATAACTATCCGCATCGTTGGCCACTAACTGCCCCATTTTGGGCAGTACATTAAACGAATAAAAGTCGTAGACCTGTTCAAGTGCCGGCGTTATCGGTTTGGAGAATTCTAATACCAATAAACGCCCACCCGGTTTCAGTACCCTGAAAATCGAACGTAAGGCGGCAGGTTTATCCGTGACATTGCGCAAACCAAAAGCAATGGTAATGATGTCAAAACTATTATCGTCAAAGGGCAGTTGCTCGGCATCCGCCTGAACGTAACGAATATTACCGACATGGCCTTTGTCACGCAGCTTGTCCCGGCCGACTTTGAGCATGGCATCGTTAATATCGGCCAGCACGACCTCCCCTTGCGGGCCAACCCGACGTGCGAATTGCGCGGTTAAATCACCGGTACCGCCAGCTATATCAAGTACCTTCATGCCTTGGCGAACACCGCTACAATCTATGGTGTAACGTTTCCAGAGTCGGTGAATACCCATCGACATCAGGTCATTCATTACGTCATATTTAGCCGCAACAGAATTAAAAACATTTGCCACCAGCCCCTTCTTCCGCTCGCGCGCGACCTGCTGGTAGCCAAAGTCAATCGAGTCTCTTTGTTGGTCTTGCTTATCTTGTTTATCGTTCATACAAACACCTTGAACCTATTTCCTTTAGTGTACTTGATGCGACCGGTTTGTGCGATATCAGCCACTGGCAATTGTGTCTTACACATGTGCATATTCATCGCGCCGCGGCAGCCATCGCTCGATTAAGGCAGAGGCAGTCGCCGGATAATCGCGCAGTAATTGCTCTGCTAACTGTTGCGCAGAAGGCACCAAGTCTGCGTCACGTTCTAAATCAGCAACTTTTAATTGTGTTAATCCCGTTTGCCGCTGCCCTAATAGCTCGCCGGGACCTCTTATTTCTAAGTCCCGTTGTGCTATTACAAAACCATCGTTACTTTCTCTTAATACGCTTAAACGCTCAGTTGCGGTTTTTGATAACGGACTTTTATAGAGCAATACGCAGTGACTGGCGACTGAGCCACGCCCAACTCGCCCCCGTAACTGGTGTAATTGTGCCAAGCCCAGGCGTTCGGGATTTTCAATAATCATTAGCGAGGCATTGGGCACGTCAACCCCCACCTCAATAACCGTAGTTGCAACTAAAAGATCAAGTTCTCCAGCTTTAAATGCCTGCATCACCTGTTCTTTTTCTTCAGCTTTTAAACGCCCGTGAACAAGCCCTACCTTTAATTCAGGTAATGCCTGCTGCAACTCACGAGCGGTTTCTTCTGCGGCCTGACACTCAAGCACTTCTGAATCTTCAATTAGCGTGCACACCCAATAAGCCTGTCGTTGTTCCGTTATGCATACCTCTCTAACACGCGCTATCACTTGGTCACGGCGTGTATCGGGGATTGCCACCGTAGTCACCGGTGTGCGCCCCGGTGGCAACTCGTCAATCACCGAGGTTGCTAAATCAGCATATGCTGTCATTGCTAAGGTGCGCGGTATTGGTGTTGCCGTCATGATTAACTGATGCGGCTGAAAACCCGCTTTAACTCCCTTCTGTCGCAGTTGCAGCCGCTGGTGCACGCCGAAACGATGTTGCTCATCAATAATGACTAACGCGAGCCGTTGATAATGCACATCGTCCTGGAACAAGGCATGAGTACCAACTAACATCGCAACCTCTCCGTCAGCGACCTGCTGCAACAACTGTTGCCTCGCTTTGCCTTTGGTGCGCCCGCTTAACCAGCCAACACCAATACCCAAGGGCTCCAGCCATTGGGAAAACGACAATGCATGTTGCTCCGATAACAGTTCTGTTGGCGCCATCAAGGCAACCTGATAACCGGCTTCTATTGCGGCCAGCGCTGCCAGCGCTGCAACCAGCGTTTTCCCTGAGCCGACATCGCCCTGTACCAGACGCATCATGGGCACACTTTTTTGCAGGTCGTTTGCTATTTCTGCAACCACACGTTGCTGCGCCTGCGTCGGTTTAAATGGCAAGCTCGCTAAAAATTGTTGCGCGAGTTCGCCGTTAACACGAATCGCGATGCCACCCTCACTTTGGCGTTGCTGTCGCAATTGCAGCAAGCTAATTTGATGCGCTAACAACTCTTCAACCGCCAGCCGCTGTTGAGCCGGGTGCTGACCAAGTTCCAGTTGTTGTAGCGATGTTCCAACAGGCGGGTGATGCAAGGTTTTTATCGCATCCACTAACGACAATTGATGGGGCTGCAAAGACGCTGGTAGTAGCTCCTCAACCGCGGCTGCAGTCAGATAGGACAACGCCTGCTCAATAATTTTACGTAACGCAGCCGGATAAACACCCTCCGTTGTCGGATAGACCGGCGTATAAGTCGGCTCCAGCTTCACCTGTTGATTTGCTTCCAGCAACTGATAATCAGGATGAATAAGTTCAGCACCGGCCATGCCGTGCCTGACTTCACCAAACACTAACACTCGGGTGCCCGCACTAAACTGTTTTAATTGCGCTGCACTGAATTGGAAAAAGCGCAAGGTGATAGAGCCGCTGTCATCTTTAGCTCTGACCAGCAGCATGCGTTTGCGGCCATATTTAATCTCTGCATGCTGCACGTCGACCACAAGGTTTGCAGATTGTCCCGGCCGCAGTTGCGCTATCATTGCGATCCGCGTTCTGTCTTCATAGCGTAAGGGCAGATGAAAAAGCGCATCCTGTACGCTTTCCAGTCCCAATTTTTTTAGCTTTTGAGCGACCTTTTCACCCACCCCTTTCAGGGTCGTCAACGGGATTCGGGTAAGCGGCTGTGCAGTGGACATTGTCGACTATTTCGCTGTTCTCATGGCTTGCCACCAATCGTCACCGGCAACAATTTGGCCAGCTTCGTCAAGCTCAGGATAATCGATACCTTTGCGACGACAGGCCTTCGCATAAATGGGGTGGCCGCCCTCAAATAAAATACGCTGCCGTTCAGCGATATCCAGCTGATTATGCCCATATCGACCAGCAGCCTGACGCTGGCGTTGTGCTTCGTACAGCATCACCGCAGCCGCCACCGAAACATTTAATGATTGCGCCATACCGACCATCGGGATCATCACTTGATGGTCGGCAAGCGCCAGTGCCTCTTCGGTGACACCATGTTTTTCCTGGCCCATCAAAATGGCAGTTGGCTGAGTGTAATCAACGTCACGAAAATCAATCGCCTGCTCAGACAAGTTGGTTACAACCACCTGCATGCCCTGCTGCCGAACCGCCTTTATTGCATCTGCAACCTGATCATAATGCGAAACACCGACCCAGTTTTGGCTACCCAGCGCTAATCCGGCCGACATTTTGCGTTTTGATGACTCCCAAACAGCGTGCATTTTGTGCACGCCAACCGCATCGGCAGTGCGAATAACCGCTGACACATTGTGACTTTTATGAACATTTTCCATCACTACAGTCAGGTCTGGCTGACGCAAATTCAGCATTTCATTAATGCGCTTAAAGCGCTCCGGACTCATTCCTTAACCCTCACTTATCCTTATAAAATCACATCATTAACTACGATGTTTGCGGGAGACTTCGTAAATATCGGTACGTCGGTCTTTTAAGTTAGTGACCGAACCCTCGTGGTGAAGATAACGAAGTTCGTCTAAATTAAGGTCTGAAAACATCAGCATCTCAGTATTGGGTGTTGTTTCCGACATTATCGCGTCGTGCGGGAAGGCGAAGTCCGACGGCGAAAATACCGCTGATTGCGCATACTGAACATCGAGGCTCTCGACTTCGGGCAGGTTGCCTACGCTGCCACAAATAACCACATAACATTCGTTTTCGACTGCACGTGCCTGAGCACAATGGCGAACACGTAAATAGGCATTGCGAGTATCAGTCCAAAACGGCACAAACAATATCTCCAGCCCTTCTTCCGCCATGATTCGACCAAGCTCCGGGAACTCAACATCATAACAAATCAGAATACCAATGCGCCCGGCGTCGGTATCAAACACCTTAACCTCATTGCCACCCTCAATAACCCAGTCACGCTTCTCGTGCGGCGTAATATGAAGCTTGCGTTGTTCTTCAACCGAGCCATCGCGGCGGCAAAGGTAGGAAACATTATAAATACTGTCGCCTTCCTGCAACGGCATTGAGCCAGTAATAATATTGACGTTATAGCTCACCGCCATTTGCGACATTTCGCTTTTAAAACGCTCAGTGTATCCGGCAAGGAACCGTATCGCACTCATTTGCTGGCTCTGATCCGTCAATCCCATCAACGGGGTATTAAAAAACTCAGGCAGCACCGCAAAGTCACTTTGGTAATTAGAGAGCGCGTCAATAAAATACTCGACCTGCTGTAACAATTCATCGACAGACTCTACCGATCGCATTTGCCACTGCACAGCTCCCACGCGGACGTTTTGAATACGCGTAGTTAAAATGCTGGTAGAAGGGTCGTAGAGGAAGTTGTTCCACTCTAACAAAGTCGCGAAACCGCGAGATTTTTGATCTTCCGGCAGATACTTACCCAGCAGGCGTTTAACCGTAAAGTCGTTGGCTAACTGGAAGGTTAATATCGGATCATAAATTTCGCGGCGCTGAACCTTGTCTAAATATTGACTCGGGGTCAGCTCCTCAGAATATTTGTGATAGTTGACGATACGACCACCAGCGAGAATCGCACGCAGGTTGGCCTGGCGGCACAGCTCTTTTCGCGCATCATATAACCGACGTCCCAGCCGATAACCACGATAATCCGGGTGGATCAGCACATCCAGCCCATAAAGTGCATCACCTTTTTTATCGTTGAGAATCGCCTCGCGATGACCAATTAAATCATCATAGGTGTGCGGGTTAGAAAATTTGTTGTAGGCCACCTTAACAGTAAGGGCGACACCAACAATTTTGCCATTATCCTCAAGGCAAAACTGCCCCTCCGAGAAGTCTTTTATCAGCTTCTCGATTGTAAACTGGCTCCAGGCACCACCAATATCGGTATAGATGGCATCCATTAACTCTTTTAATTGTGGGTAATCTTCTAAGCGAAGGTTACGTAACTGTAGGTGGAGATCATCCGGACTCATAACTGCCCCAAAACGGTAAAACCATGTTATAGGTAGTTTACACGTAAATTGATCAGGGTTGCACTAGAGGGATTAGCTGTATAAACTTCTAGACGTCTAAATAAAAATATAAAGGAAGTGGTATGAATTCATCCGCCGCCGTTCAGCCCCCGAGCGCCAAGGCGCTGTTGCCGCTGGCGTTGTTTTTGGCTTTGTTTTTGGGAACTGGTATTTATTTTCAAACAGAAGGTGTTGAGTACGCCTTCTATCAGCTGCCTAGTCCAGTTGCGATTCTACCGGCTATTGCGCTGGGCATATTGCTGAGCAGGCAAGCGTTTGAAGAGCGTATCGCAACCTTTGTGGCTGGCGTCGGCGATAGCAACATCATTACCATGTGTATGATTTACCTGCTGGCGGGCGCATTTTCCACTGTCGCCGAAGCAACCGGTGGGGTCGACGCGATGGTGGCACTGGGCTTACAAATTATTCCAGCTTCGTTTTTGATTCCCGGGCTGTTTTTGATCGCCGGGGTGATATCTACCGCCATGGGTACTTCCATGGGAACATTGGCAGCACTAGCCCCGGTTGTACTAGGAATTGGCGAGGCAACCGACATCAGCCTGCCGTTACTTGCAGGTGTATTAGTTAGCGGCGCCATGTTTGGTGACAACTTATCCATTATCTCTGATACCACCATCGCAGCTACCCGCACCCAGGGCTGCAGTATGCGAGATAAATTCCGTGCTAACTTAAAAATTGCCATCCCCGCTGCTGTCATCACGGTGCTTTGGTTAATCAGTTACGACACCAGCAATGTGCCCCTTCAGATTCCTGACGCAAACCTTTGGCTTTGCCTACCGTATTTCGCGATTATCGTGTTGGCCGTGATGGGCCTGAATGTATTTGCCGTGTTAGGGCTTGGAATCGTGTTAGCCGCGGGTTTTGGTATGGTAACTGTCGACTACCAATGGGTGAAGTTTAGCCAGGATATCTACGATGGCTTTAGCAGTATGCAAGAAATTTTCTTACTGTCACTGCTCATCGGCGGCCTGTCAGGCCTTATCCGACAACAAGGTGGCTTGGCGTTTTTAGCCAAAGTCGTAGAGGCCGTTTCCAGCCGTGTCAGTAAAAACAAACAACGTTCGTCAGCGTTCGGTATTGCGGGTTTAACCTCACTCACAAACCTTTGTGTAGCCAATAATACCGTCAGTATTCTGCTGGCCGGCGAAGTCAGCAAACGACTGGCTAAACAAGGGAACTTAGCCGCCCGGCAAAGTGCCAGCTTATTAGATATCTTTGCCTGCACGGTTCAGGGCGCGTTGCCATACGGTGCCCAGGCTCTGTTAATGGGAGCCAGCTTTGGTATATCACCGCTCTCAGTCAGTCTTCACACGGGTTACGGCTTTATTCTGGGCAGTGTCGCGTTGCTGATGATCCTGTGGCGACGTCCACTTGAAGATCGTCATCCGGAAACAGAAGAAGCGGCTGTTTAGCCGCTTCTTTGTCACTCGTTAAATTAAGTGAAAGCGCGTTAGTTGGTGCTTGGCAACTCTAAAATGCCATCAATTTCGATTTGCGCGCCTTTCGGCAACTGCTTAACACCAATCGCTGCACGAGCGGGGTAAGGCGTTTTAAAATGTTTTGCCATCACCTCATTCACGATGGCAAATTCGGCCAAATCAGTCAGATAGATCTGCACCTTAACCATATCCTGTAATTCGCCACCGGCAGCTTCACATACCGCAGTAAGATTTTTAAAAACCTGTTCGGCTTGTTGAGCAAAATCTTCACTGACTAACTCCATCGTCTCCGGAACCAGTGGAATCTGACCAGAAAGATAAACAGTAGTGCCAATTTTAACGGCTTGTGAATAGGTGCCGATGGCCGCTGGTGCTTTATCCGTTGCAATAATAACTTTAGACATGATTACTTCCTTAAGCGCGTCACGCGCTGAACATCAGGCATTTTCCGAATGTGTCGGATAACGTCCGCTAGGTGTTTACGATTACGGATAGTTAATGCCACATCAATAAAATAAATATTCGCATCGATCTCTTCGGTTCTAAGGCCGTCAATATTACAGCCCGTTGTCGCAATCGCCGAAGTCAGTTTTGCCAAAGCGCCCTGGTGATTGACGATTTCGATACGAATTTCCGAAATAAACTCTGCATCGGGTTTATTATCCCACTCGACCGGGAAGTATCGACCCGGCTCATCCTCGTGCCCACGTACGTTTTTACACTCACGGCGGTGAATCACGAGCCCTTTGCCCGGACTTACGTGAGCAATGATGTCATCGCCCGGGATCGGCCGACAGCATTTGGCAAAGCTCACCAACAATCCCTCGGCGCCTTTGATAGATAAGCTACGTTGCGACGGCAACTCGTCTTTTAACGTTTGCAGCTCCCCTAACAGACGCTTTGCAATAGCAACCGACATCATATTACCCAAACCAATTTGTTTGAGTAGCTCGTTTTTACTTTCAACCTTGGTTTCTGTCAGTACGCGCGTAAACTCGCTTTCCGGGATATCTTCATAGCTAATTGGCCCTAGGGCTGAACGCAGTAAGCGCTCACCTAACTGTTGCGCCTCTGAAGACTCCTGCCCCTTGAGATACTGTCGAATCTTAGCGCGTGCTTTGCCAGTGACAACAAAATTGAGCCAGGCGATGTTCGGACGCGAACCGTTGGCGGTTTTTATTTCGACAGTCTGCCCGGTTTCAAGCGGTTTACTCAGCGAATACGTGCGGTGATTTACCCTTGCACCAATACAAGTATTACCGACATCGGTATGCACAGCGTAGGCAAAGTCGACTGCCGTAGCGCCTTGCGGTAATTCAATAATCCGGCCATCCGGTGTAAATACATAAATCTCGTCAGGGAATAAGTCGGATTTAACGTTTTCGATAAACTCAAACGAACTACCAGCGCTTTGCTGCAGTTCCAATAAACTCTGCATCCATTTACGTGCGCGAACCTGCGCTGTCGTGCCGGCATCATCGGTATTTTTATAGAGCCAATGCGCGGCCACACCGCGATCAGCCATCAAATCCATCTCTTCGGTTCTAATCTGGATCTCAACCGGCACTCCGTGAGGGCCTTTCAGCGATGTATGCAATGACTGGTAGCCGTTTGACTTTGGAATCGCGATATAATCTTTAAAGCGTGTTTCGATAGGCTTGTAGAGGTTATGCAGCGCGCCGAGTACCCGGTAGCAGGTGTCTACACTATCGACTATCACCCGAAACGCATAAATATCCATGACTTGATTAAAGCGCAGCTCTTTGGTTTGCATCTTTCGGTAGATGCTGTGCAAATGCTTTTCGCGCCCTTGCACCCGCGCTTCAATGTGATTACCGTCCAGGCGCGATGAAATCTCACTTTGCACACGCTCCATAAACTCACGACGATTGCCGCGAGCCTTTTTAACTTCAGACTCTAACAGCCGCGCACGCCAGGGATACAGGGCCCAAAAACCCAATTGCTCCAGCTCGTTTTTAATATCATGAATACCCAGGCGGTGGGCTAACGGCGCATAGATTTCTAGTGTTTCGCGCGCTATTCGTCTGCGTTTATCGGGACGCAAATGCTGAATGGTACGCATATTGTGGGTGCGGTCGGCAAGCTTGATCAGAATAACGCGAATATCCTGAGTCATTGCCATGATCATTTTGCGGTAGTTTTCGGCCTGCGCCTCTTCTTTTGAATCGAACTGCAGTTTATCTAGTTTTGATACGCCTTCGACCAAGTTCGCAACGGTCGCACCAAACAACTCCGCGAGATCTTCACGGCGAGTCTCTGTGTCCTCGATGACATCATGCAACAGCGCCGCCATGATGGTCTCGTAATCAAGGCGCATATCAGCTAGTAGGCTCGCAACCGCTACCGGGTGAGTGATATAGGGCTCACCACTACTGCGTTTCTGGCTGCTGTGTGCATCATTGGCTACCACAAAAGCCTGTTGCACCTGCTCCACTTGTTCCGCGGGCAAGTAGTCACTAATTTGCGTTTTTAAGCCTTCAAATAGGTACACCGACTATCTCCGCGACAGAATATGCTTTTGCGTGAACTGATGGGTCTGCTTCTAAACAGAATACGAGCATTCCAACAAAAAAGCCAACGACCGTTGAGCCGTTGGCTTATATCATGCTTGGATAAATAGTTTATTCTACGCCGCGCAACGCATTGACCGCTTGCATTTCCTCAGCATCGGCTTGCTGCTGAGCTTGACGATCTTCAGCGTCAAGGCGGTCGTTATCAATCAAGCCTTGCTCGATCTCACGCAAAGCGATTACCGTTGGCTTCTCGTTTTTTACTTCTACCAAGGGTTCTTTGCCCTGTACTGCCAACTGGCGCGCACGACGAGCTGCTAATAAAATTAAATCAAAGCGGTTGCCAACGCGATCTACGGCATCTTCAACGGTTACGCGAGCCATGGTTTACTCCCCATAAAGCCTGAGTGATATTTTTCGAAAGGCTAATTATTATACGGAAAACGACGCAATTAGCCAAGTAATTCCTTAAGAGTTTCGCCATACCGGACTTGCTGTAATGGCATGCGGCAACGTTGAGCCAAAACAATGTGCTCTAATTGCGTCAAGGTATCGTCAAAATCGTCATTAACCAAAAGGTAGTCAAATTCGTGGTAGTGAGACATTTCGGCTTGTGCTTTCGCCATTCGCTTGGCAATAACTTCATCACTGTCCTGACCACGTTGACGTAAACGCTGCTCAAGAATTTCCAGGCTCGGCGGTACAATAAAAACAGACCGCGTTTGTGGATGATGCTCCCGCACTTGCTGCGCACCCTGCCAGTCGATATCTAAAAATACGTCGATACCTGCCGCCAAAGATTGTTCGACGACTTTCCTGGATGTGCCATAGTAGTTATCGAAAACCCTGGCCCATTCGTAAAATTCACCACGGTCAATGCGTTGTTCAAATTCCGGCACCGTTAAAAAGTGATAATGAACACCGTTTTCCTCACCCGGGCGCGGCGCGCGCGTCGTTGACGATACCGATACTTGCATCGACCTATCCGAATGCTTTTCTAGCAGTGCCTTTATCAGGCTTGATTTGCCGGCACCACTTGGTGCTGCAATGATGAACAGGTTGCCGCTATGCGTCGCCATGCTGGTTGCCATATGCACAATATTTCATTGTTAATAGTGGCGTAAGAGAATACCACGGTTGGGCTGGGTTGGTAAAAACTGAATTTATCCTGTCATCGCAAATATTCACAGCAACAACAAAACACAGTAAAGTGTTCGGTTCAGGCTAATTAAAGGAATAAATGCAGTGCCAAAGACCACCAAAAGCAATCTCAACACGTCTCCAAAAGCTTTATTATTTGGTTTGCTATTGCTGGTTTTGCTGGGCCTTAACCTGCGCCCATTATTAACATCTGTGGGACCGTTAACCGACGAGTTAATTAACTTAACAGACGCCTCATACAGCAGCATCTCGTTACTTACTACGCTGCCTATTCTAATGATTGGTTTATTGGCGTTGTTCGCCGGGCGGCTGACAATGACGCTTGGCTATAAACGCGGGATTAGCTTTGGCTTACTGATTCTGGCGGTCGGGTTGGCCATTCGCGTTTATCCCCCCACAACCGTATTACTATTGGGCAGTGCACTGATTGGCGGTTTTGGCATTGCGTTACTGCATATCATTATCCCCGAGCTAACAAAGCACCAATACCGCAACCGGCTGGGCCTGGTAACCGGCCTTTGGTCAGCAGCGTTAATGGGCGGCGCCGCGTTGGGCGCAGTACTCACACCGATGCTGGCAGACGCTTTGGCCGAGCGTTATTATGCCCTCGCCGCATGGTCGATCTTCGCCATCCTTACCCTGCTGGTATGGCTATTACCACAGAATCAGGTCCCCGCAGCGGATATTCCGCCAAGGCATTTACTGCTTAAAGCATTTAAATACCCACGCGCATGGTTTTTAGGTGCTTACTTTGCACTTGTAAATGCCGGTTATGCCGGTTTCATTGCCTGGATAGCACCGTTTTATGGTGAGTTCGGATGGCCTGCGCAACAAGCAGGTAACCTGCTCGCACTCTTTTCGCTCGTTCAAGTAGCAGGCGCACTCATTTTACCCGCGTTATCGCGCGGCTATGACCGTCGACTTTGGCTGGTCATTGCGGTAGTGACACAAATGATTGGCTTCGCCGGACTCAGCTTTGCTCCGGAAGTATCACCCTGGTTATGGTCAGGTCTGTGTGGCTTTGGCCTCGGCGGCGCATTCCCTTTGTGTATTGTAATGGCGCTTGATCACTTAGACAATCCGGTACAGGCAGGGCGTCTAGTGTCGTTCATGCAGGGTATTGGTTTTATATTTGCCAGCCTAATGCCGCTGCTAACCGGCTGGTTTAGAGACATGAGCGGCGACTACACGCTCGGCTGGCAACTTCATATTGCCGTAGGCGTGGTTATTTTGCTTTGCACGTTGCGCTTTAATCCGGCACGTTACAAACAACTTTTCACAGATTAACTTTGGTGGGCAGGCAATAACTGCGCATTAATATCTTCTGCCAACTGCTGTAGCTCTTCTACCGGAAGGTCACGCTGAGCCATCACGCTAAGGCCAATAATGCTTGATTGGTAAAGGCGTGCCAGACGTTCTGGCTGTGCGTGGGGCGATAACTCGCCAGCCGCAATTACACGGCGAAACTTATCGGCAAACAGACGTTGCAAATCACTCATGTAATCTTTAACCGGCTGGTTGTCCATATGCTTGCTGTTGCTGAGCTCTAGCAATGTTTTAATTAACATACAGGCTTTACTTGGGATACCGGATTGCGTTTGCTCAACCATCGACAAGGTTAAATTAGTCACCCCGTCGAGTTCGCGCTCCCCGGTCGCCAGGGTGCCGGCAAAACTTTCCTTGGTCGATTCACCATAACTCGCCAGCGCTTCTCTGAATAACCGTTCTTTACTACCAAATGCGGCATAAATACTGCCCGGACGCATATCCAGAGCGTGCTCGATGTCCTTCATTGACGTGGCATGGTAGCCCTGACGCCAGAATAAACTCATTGCATTAGTAAGTGCGGTATCACGATCAAACTGTGGCGTTCTTGCCATTATGGTTCCCTGAACTGAACAAAATGTTCCCAAGAGTATAGACAACCATTACATACCTTAAAAGTGGATATTTAGAAAAAGTGACCCTTTGTGCTTTTTCTTCAGTACGTTATAACTATTAATTAGGAAATAATGAAAATAACAGGAGTGTTAAATGGCTACCGATAAAAAACCATGGCATCACGCCATATTGTTTCCGGTATTTTTACCCGCAATTTTTGTTATCGCTTTATTGGTCATTGGTACCTTAAGCGCACCCGAGCAGGCAGGTAAGCTGTTCGATAGCACACTAGCCGGCATTACTGAGCATTTCGGCTGGTTTTATATGTTGGCGGTTGCGCTGTTTTTAATCTTTATCGTTGGCGTGGGGATTTCTAAATGGGGCCGCATCAAGCTGGGCCCTGATCACTGTGAACCGGAATACAGTTTTACCTCGTGGTTTGCCATGCTGTTCTCGGCAGGATACGGCATTGCACTGCTGTTTTTCGGAGTTGCTGAGCCGGTACTGCATTATGCTGATCCGCCGGCCGGGGCTGCTGAAACAGTCAACTCAGCGAAACAAGCAATGCAGATCGCCTACTTCCACTGGGGTTTTCATATTTGGGCAATTTACGGCCTGGTTGGGCTTGTTTTGGCGTATTTTTCTTTCCGCCATGGTTTACCGCTTTCAATGCGCTCCACGCTATACCCACTGATTGGCGAAAAAATTAACGGACCTGCTGGACATGCGGTCGACACCTTTGCCATCTTAGGAACTATGTTTGGTATTGCCACAACCCTGGGGCTCTCGGTTATCCAAATTAACACCGGCCTGAACTACTTATGGGAAGACATTCCCATTGGCTCTACAGTACAGATTATTGCCATAGGGGTTATTACTCTGGCAGCCATTGCATCGGTCGTTGCCGGCATGGACAAAGGGATTAAGAGACTATCCTTAATCAATATGTCGCTGGTTTTATTCCTGTTGCTATTCGTATTTTTCGCCGGTCCAACGGTGCATATTCTGGAGACCTTTTTACAGAATACCGGCGCCTACCTAAGCGGAATTGTCGAGCGTACGTTTAATCTGCAAGCGTACACGCGCAGTGACTGGATTGGTAACTGGACGCTATTTATTTTCGGTTGGACTATAGCGTGGGCTCCGTTTGTTGGTTTGTTTATAGCCAAAATTTCTCGTGGCCGCACGATTCGCCAGTATGTATTCGGTGTCATGCTGGTACCGTCAATATTTACCTTTTTCTGGTTTGCCGTGTTTGGCGACACAGCGCTCAACATGATTATGAACGAAGGCTACACGGCGTTAATTAGTGAAGTTCAGAATAATCAGGCAATCGCATTATTTAAGCTCTACGAGAACTTGCCATTAACCAGTATTATTAGTTTTATCACGGTGTTGTTGATCATTACCTTCTTTGTCACGTCATCTGATTCAGGCTCTCTGGTTATCGACTCGTTATCGTCAGGCGGCATGCTGGAAACACCCGTTTGGCAGCGTGTTTTCTGGGCGTCAACAGAAGGTATAGTAGCTGCGGTTCTGCTCTTAGCCGGGGGTCTTAGCGCCCTACAAACCGCCGCTATCACCAGTGCCTTACCGTTTGCCGTAGTCATTCTCATCGCCGCCGTTGGCATGTGGCGAGCGTTAATCATCGAAGGGCATCAATATACGAGCCTCAAAAGTCACCGCCAATTTCATCGTAGAGGGGTTAATGAAGGCCCTGATTACTGGAAAAAACGCCTATCCGGTCTGGTAGATTTTCCGAAAAAAGAGCCGGTATTGTCGTTTATCTATGGCGCTGCAGAAGAGTCACTCAAACAAGTTAGAGATGAACTGAAAAGCCAGGATTGGCCAGCCGAGTTTGCCGAAGACAAAGAGCACAATCGTATTATGCTGACAGTTGAGCGCGATAAGGAGCTCGACTTTGCCTACGAAGTACGATTACGTGACTACTTGTTACCGGAGTTTGCTCTTACTAACGATAAGCATCGCGAAGTCTATTATCGTGCCGAAGTATTTCTGCGTCAGGGTGGCCAGTCCTACGACCTATACGGCTGGGAGAAGGCAGATATTATCAACGATGTAATCAATCAGTTTGAAAACTATCTGCACTTCCGTCACCACAGTCCTGGTGTACTGCCATGGGAGATGGAAAAACACGATGATGATCTGCAAGACACGGAAACGCAGAAGTAACTACACAAAAATGCAATAATTAATGAGCCGCCTTCGGGCGGCTTTTTTATCCTGTATAGTAAGATACAAACGACTAATTAAGTTAGGCAGTAATGCGAATATTACACACTTCGGACTGGCATTTAGGCCGTATTTTCCATCAGTTTTCATTAATTGACGAGCAACGCCACGCATTGCTTCAGATTATCGAAGCCATTGAAGTGCATAAGCCGGAGGTGGTGATCATAGCCGGCGATATTTATGACCGTTCGATACCGCCGGCCAGCGCTATTGGGCTTTTTAATGAATTTGTCGACCAATGTATCGGTACTCTCAAGGTGCCTATTATCGCTATATCCGGAAATCACGATGGTGCTGAGCGGCTTGGCTTCGCAGCCAATCAGCTTAAGCACTCGGGTCTCCACTTGGTCACGTCTTTAGACCAAATGCAGAAGCCGATTACCTTGGCCGATGAGTATGGAAACGTCGATTTTTGGGCTGTGCCGTTTCACGATCCTGCGCAGGTTGCCGATTTTACAGGCTCGCCGCAAACAGACTTTAATCAAGCCCACTGTTCACTCATCGAGCAGCTACCGATTAATAAAAAACACCGTAACGTGATGATTAGCCACTGCTATTTAGATGGCGCCAACGAGTCTGAGTCAGAGCGTCCACTAACCATAGGTGGCGCGGATCGGGTGGACTGGAAAATTTTCAAACCGTTTTGCTATACCGCGTTGGGTCATTTGCACCAACCTCAATATAAAGGACAGGAATCCATCCGTTATAGTGGCTCCTTACTCAAGTACAGCTTTTCAGAGCAACACCATAATAAATCTTTTACCATGGTCGATATTGGGCAGGATGGCAGTAGTAAAATTACACTACTGCCTTTAAAACAACGTCGTGATCTCCGTGTTATTCGAGGCACCCTCGAAGCACTCGTTAACGCCGCCGAAGACGATGTTAACCATGAAGATTTCATTCAGGCGGTATTAACAGACTCGCAAGCGTTGCTCAATCCTATGGCGCGATTAAGAGAGCACTACCCTAATATTCTCGAGTTGAAAAAAGAACGCTTTGAAACGCGAACAGGGCAGGATTATGCCCGCTCCAGTGAACAGCTCAAACGCACCGACTTGGATATATTTAACGACTTTTTTGAACAGGTTCACGAGCAAAAATTGACCGGGCAACAAACTAAGCTACTGCAAAAAACACTGGCAGAGATTAACGAACAGGAGCGTTCGTCATGAAGCCCGTGTTATTGTCGATGCAGGCATTTGGCCCGTTTGCACAGCGGGAAACTATCGATTTTGCAAAACTTGGTGAGCATCCGCTATTCTTGATCAATGGCCCGACCGGTGCCGGAAAAACTACCTTGCTGGACGCTATCAGTTATGCCTTATTTGGTAAAACTACCGGCGCCGAGCGGCAAGGTGAGCAGATGCGCTGCCACCACGCAGCTGCCTCAACTGCCACCGAAGTCGATTTTATTTTTAGCCTTGGCAACGACCTGTACCGGGTTAAGCGTTTGCCGGCCCAACAACGACCGAAGCTACGGGGAGCCGGGCTAAAAGATGATGTAGCAAATGCCTCGCTGTGGCACATTAAGCCGGGAATAGCAGCTAGGCTCGATCTCGACCAAGATGACATGACGTTACTAGCGAGTCGTAAGGTTAAGCAGGTGACGCAAGAGGTCGAGCGTTTAATTGGTCTACAAGCGGACCAATTTCGTCAGGTTGTGGTGCTACCGCAAGGCAAATTTCGTGAACTACTAACCGCCGATGCCGGCCAGCGCGAAGAAATCTTTGCACAACTTTTCCAAACTCACCGGTACTTGTTAATTGAGGAGAAACTAAAGGATGCCGCGCGCGATCTTAAACAACAAGTACAAGAACACGAGAGCAATTTAAAAGCACTATTACGTAACGGTAATATTGAGAGTGAGCAACAACTCACTGATAAAATTTCTGAACAAGCAGCGGCGCTGGATATTGCGCTCAATAATAAAGACAGCGCCGCAGAACAACTGCAAAAACAACGTGAACTCTTTCAACACGCAGTGCAGTTGCAACAGCTGTTTGAACAAAAAGCGCAGTTACAGCAGCAGTTATCACAACTTAATAAAGATGCTGAACAAATAAACGAAAAACAAACGCAATTAAAACGTGCTCGCGCCGCACAAGCGGTCACTCCTTCAGCGCAACGATTTGATTGGCTCAAAGCAGAGCAAGCTCGTATTGCTCAGCAACTGCAAGCCAACGAAAAAAAGCATGCGGCACTGGTAACTGACAAGCAACATGCTGAAAAGCAATACCAACAAGCGGCAACAGAGGATGCGGAGGGCAAACAGTTACAACGTCGAATTGAGCAATTATCCAGCTGGCGGCCTAAGCTTGAATCATTAAAAGCGCTGCAGCGGCAATATGCGGAAGTCACTGAGTTACGCAACGAGCAACAAGGTGAGGTTAACCAGCGGTATCGCGCTAAAGAAACCTTAAACGAGCAATTAACTACTGATAGCCAAGCTCGCCAGGCGCTTTCTGAAACACTGTCTAAGCATCAGAATATCGAGTCCCAACGCCAACAGCTTAGCTATGCCAAAAAGCAGCAACAAAACTCCGTTAATCTTAAGCAACAACAGCAACAACTTAACGACCAACAACAAGCCATAAAAGAGCAGCTTGATACCCAACAGCAACAGACGAAAAAGTCTGAACAGCATGCCCAGGCGCTGGAGCATACCTGGTATCAACAGCAAGCAATCAGTTTGGCCGAGACACTCAAGCCCCGACAACCGTGTCCCGTTTGTGGATCCAGACAACATCCGTCACCGGCGAGTTCAGGTGATGAGCCCTTGGTTACTCATGAGCAAGTTGTAAACGCCCGCCAGCAACATCAGCAGCAATTACAGGCACAGCAAAAGCTTGAACGTAGTCTATTGCAAAACCGCCAGGCATCAGAATTCGTGCAAATACAAATCGAGGAACTGGGTAACGTAAAGACAGAAGCAGAACTTACCAGCGCGCAGCAAGCACTTGAGCTAACAGCAGAACAACAGGAACAACAAAGAGCTCACTATCAGACGTTGGAACATCGCATCACCGAGAACCGAGAGCAGCTTGACTCGATCGCACTAGAATTGAAGCAACTCACCGATAAATTAAAGGAAACCGACATAAATCAAACGAAGATTGGTGAGCGGCTTAGTAGCCTGGAGCAGGAGATCCCTGAAGAGTTCCGCTCTCCTGAACAAGTAGAGCGCACCCTAAAGGAACTACACAACGAACTGCTACAAAAACAGACTGCGTATCAGAAGGCCTCCGAGCGACGCCAGCAAGTTTTAGAGCAACTCTCAGCAGTCACGGCAAAACATGACGACCTGACACAACAACAACACGAAAACAGTGAGCAAACCCTTGCAGCCGAAAAAGAACTGTCGCAACAGCTCGACGAGCGGGAATTTAAGTCTCTTGATGAATACAAAGATGCGATAATGCCCGATCAACGCTACCAACAAACTGAACAGGAAATTCAACTCTTTCAGCAACAGCGCGCCAAAATTTCAAGCTTACTTGAGGAGCTTGACGCGACCCTGGGTAAACAACAGCAACCTGATTTGGACACTGCCAAACAACAGTTACAACACCATGAGCAGCAATACCAGCAAACAAACGAAGTTTGGCTGAACACACGTGACCGCCTACGTGAACTGGAGACGCTGTTAAATCATGTTAATAACAGTAAAAAACAAGCAGAAGCGCTTCATAAGCAGTATGCTGTTCAGGGAACTTTAGCTGACGTCGCCAATGGCCAAAATGCACAACGGTTAAGTTTACACCGGTTTGTTTTGAGTGTACTGCTTGACGACGTGTTGACCGTCGCCTCACAACGGTTGGAAAAAATGACTCATGGCCGTTATCAACTGTCACGCGAAAGTCAGGTTGCTGATGCTCGCTCGGCCGGCGGGTTAACAATTCTGGTAGAAGATGCCTATACCGGCCAACAGCGCAGCACCAAAACCTTATCCGGTGGCGAAGGATTTATGGCTGCGCTCGCATTAGCGTTAGGATTATCGGATGTTGTACAAAGTTACGCTGGCGGCATTAAGCTCGATACATTGTTTGTAGACGAAGGCTTTGGCAGTCTCGACGAAGAGGCGCTTGATATGGCAATTGATACACTCGCAGAATTACGAGCGAGTGGTCGGACTATTGGAATTATCTCGCATGTGAGAGAATTAAAGGATCGGTTGCATGATCGTATTGATGTAATTCGCGAACGCAACGGTAGCAGGATAGAATTGAGGACAAATTAGCGGATGGATACGGTTAGTTCACAGGCTCAACGATTACCGGCTATGCCCGGGATGCTGGCCAAATCGTTACTCACATTAAATCGTGTTGATGATACTGCAGCAGACAAAAGCGAACTACATGACAAGTTTGCTATCGAAGCCGTTAGTGCAAAACAACGTCAAGGCTTCCACGATATTTTTGGCGGCTTTAACAGTGATGTTCCGTTATCGCTTTTTTATTGCATGGCCCAACGCACTCACTTGGCACAAATGCTTGATCAGCGTTTTCCCTGGCCGGCTCCCGGCCTCGTTCATGTTAATAACAGTATTGAACAACACGCCACCATAGACGCCACACAAGGTTTTTCTATTGACGCGCACGTTGACATTCCTGCTAGGGGCCCCGATGTGTCGCCGCGTCGCCTACGCCCCCAGTTTACGGTTAAGTTTTATCAAGACGATAACCTCGTTGTAACCTGTAAGAGTACCTACCAGGTAATGAAAGGTCAGGCACCAGAGCGTTCAGGTAAAAAAGCAACAAAAGTTTTCGAGCCTGCTGAGGGCTGGGTTAATCACTGCCACTGGCAGCTCGGGTCTGGCATGGGGCGGCGCTACGCTCGTATATCCGGTGACTTTAACCCAATTCACCTGCATACCTTAACCTCTCGCTGGTTTGGCTTTAAAAAACCTATTATTCATGGCATGTACATGATGGCGCGAGCTCAGGCTGAAATAGAGAAGGTAAGTGGTAAAAGCGCACAACGGATTGACGTAACCTTTAAACGCCCGGTAGTACTACCTGCTCGTGTTCAGTTATGGCTGAACAAAGAAGCCGGCCAGCACCGCTATGAGGTTCGCAGCGCTGACCACTCTCAAGTACAACTTGATGGAACAGTAAAGTTAAGCGCTGACTAGCGCTTAATAATACGTCCGTCTTTCATCACAAAATCAATACTCTGTAACTGCTTAATATCCTCAAGCGGGTTACCATCCACGGCAACGATATCGGCATACTTGCCTGCAGCAATCACTCCTAATTTATCGTTTTTAAGAATTCCTGCTGCCACCGTTGTCGCTGCCTGTATCGCTTCTGCTGCCGGCATTCCGGCTTCCACCATATATTGGAATTCCAACGCATTATCACCGTGAGCAGACACACCACTATCGGTGCCAAACGCAACATTCACGCCTGCGCGATACGCTTTAGCGAAGGTATCTTGAATTAGCGGCCCGATTTCGGCTGCCTTTGGGCGAACAACATCAGGGAAGTAACCATCAATTTTTGCTTTTTCGGCAACAAACTTACCGGCCAGGATTGTCGGCACTAAATAAGTCCCGTTCTCTTTCATTGCCGCGATCACTTCGTCATCCATGTAAGTACCGTGCTCAACAGTTTTTACACCCGCTTTAACCGCACGCAACATACCTTCTTTACCATGAGCGTGAGCCGCTACGTGAAAGTTATAGTCGTCAGCAATTTCAATTAACGTTTTCAATTCATCTTGAGTGAACTGTGGGTTTTCACCACTAGCTGCCATACTCAGCACGCCACCCGTTGCCGTTATCTTGATAAAGTCTGCGCCCTCTTTATAGTGTTGGCGTACCGCTTCTTTAGCGTCTTCAGGGCTGTTTATTACACCTTCGGTAGGTCCGGGACGGCCCATCAATTCGTCTTTAACACCATTTGTTGGATCAGCATGCCCACCCGTTGTTGCCAGTGATTTACCAGCGGTATAAATACGTGGCCCTTGCACAGTGCCCGCATTAATAGCATCACGTAGCGCAATGGTTACGTTATACGAATCACCGGGGTTACGCACTGTGGTAAAGCCGGCTTCAAGGGTTTTCATACCGTAATTTTGCGCAATAAGCGCCAGGTCCGCAGCACCTTGCGTAAACCGATTTAAATAAGACTGAGGCCCGGACTGCCCATCCAGGTGCACGTGCAGATCAATCAACCCGGGTAAGCACGTCATATCACTTAAGTCGACCATATCTGCATCCGTGGGCGCAGACCGCGTCACTGTTTTAATCTCGCCAGCTTCAACTTCAATATAATGCTCGCCACGTAATTCACCGGCTTCACTATCAAACACATTACCGCAATGTAACCAGTCCGCAGCACTAGCTTGCGATGCTGTTAACGCCAGGGTGACTCCCAGTGCTATCTTTTTAATCATTATTATTCTCCTAGGTGCTACTCGCTTTTTAATTCAGTTTGCCAGAGAATCTGAATATCCTCAGGCTTTTTAACTAACGAGGCTATGGTGTACTGGGACAAGTGCCGGTAAAACACCTCTTTACCTTCGTTAATGATGTGTTTTAGCTCACAGACAGGAAAAATTGCACATTGGGGGTTGTGGCAATCTATCCAGTATTCATCGCCCTCTAGACGTCGTATTAAATGGTCAAGGCGAATTTCATCAGCCGGCATTGCTATCTGAAAGCCGCCATTTTTACCACGGCGGGTTTCAATAAAGCCTTCTTTGCCCAGTTGGTGGATAACCTTGTTTAAATGATTACGCGGTGCGCTGAAAGTTTTACTCAGCTCATCAATAGTTACCAAACGAGTTTGCTGCTTTGCCGCCAGGTATATCAACACTCGCAGGCCATAGTCTGTGTACTTCTTTAATTGCACATTAAACCTCGTGGTCAGCTGTTAATATTTAGGCGCGAAAGTAAGTTGCTGACCGCTATTCACCTTCAACACTAGCTTATCTTCTTTTATGTCAATTTTTGACGTATTGTTCAAGTTCTCGATGAATTTTTGTGCAAACGTCATCGAGGCCTGCGAACACATTCGTTTGGTTGCGCCCTGAACACTTAAGCGCGGAATTTCTCCGTCAACGCTATAGTGACCAAAAAACCGATTACAACCGTCCGTTCCCACCAAGCGCCCCTCAGTTAAGAACTGCAGCGATGGCCTATCCAGCATGCTGCCTGAAGAACCCGTCATTGCAGACAGCTGCCAGGGTTGTCCCTGAATGAGTTGCGTTGTTTCGCCGCCGCAACCTCTGTATTCATTGCCCTGTAAGACAAGTTTTACTGAGTACGGAAATGCTTTCCCACTCATAGAGTCATAGCAAATACTAGAGTTAATCCGTAACTGACCGACCTCTTCCCCGGCATCACTTAACGCAATTAACCAGTCGTTATCGTCATTATACTCAGCCGGACTCGCTGCGAATTCCAACTCTTGTTCGGGAGTAGTGTAACTAACGTGGTCGCGGTTAAGGGTAAGCAGCCAAAATGGTTCGTTACCGCTGAACGCCACGTTATTAGGCAGCTTGCCCTGTTCAATACATAGCGGCAGGTTTTCGTCGTGCCAGGTGATCGTTGCCTCGGAGCCTTTGTTCCAGTAACTCGTTCTTCCATCGTTGCTCTTGAAGTGCGCTCCCGACGCTGCAACAACCTGTTGTAACTGCTGTTGCTGCCCACGCATTGCAAGTGTGACTGTTTCGTTAGCGAATGTGGCCGTCACATCCTGGATACCACACTGGTAAACAATTTCTCTAGCGTGGTCAGAAACACTACTGCAGGCCAATATTACTGAAGTTGCTGACAGGATTAGCAGGTTGCGATATACATTCATGCTCAAAATGGACCTTTATTTGTGGTGTGCTTTAGTGCATGCAACTCAATGAGTTTTTCCGTTTGGTGCGCTAATAGGTCAAGAATTGAACGTTCTTTTTCGCTTAGCTCTCGCGGACGCGTATCCATAATACATAGACTACCCAGTACTTCGTCGCCAATCGGACGTAAGGGCGAGCCCGCATAAAAACGAATGAAAGGCTCTTCGGTTACCAAAGGATTATCGAAAAACCGATCATCAAGCATGGCATCCTCAATCACCATAGTCTGAGGGTCCTCGACGATATGCGCACAAAAAGAAACGTCCCGGTTGGTTTCGCACACGCCCAACCCAATACGTGACTTGAACCACTGACGATCCTCGTCCACCAGCGACACCGCTACCATAGGCACGTCAAATAGTTGTTTAGTTAGCGTAACTAAATTATCAAAACCTGAGCTTTGTTCGCTATCTAAAATAGACAAACTATTCAGTATCGCTAATCGTGATGCCTCATTGGCTGGCTTGGCTGCTGGTTTCACGTCTACTCCTCTCAGTAATTTTGAAGTGTCATTCTACGTCCTTACTAACGGATTAAAAGACATTTAGAAAAATGCATTTTGCTATTGAGAATTATTCTCATTGTGATTATTATTCCCATCGAAAAATAAAAACACTTTTTAAAAGCTGTAAACAGGGGTAACGATGAATAAATCACTGCTATCAACTGCTGTAGTCGCTGCGCTGCTTATGTCATCACAGACGCTGGCTAGCACAGCACCGGAAGTTGAGACCAACATCGAGCAAATTAAAATTATTGGTACTAAACAAGACTCTCGAGCGACTGCTGGCTCCAGCGCAGTTATTGATGAAGAGCAAATGCGTATCGAAGTACCAAGCGATATTAATCAGCTAATGAAAACCATTCCCGGCGTTTATGTTCGCGAAGAAGATGGTCAGGGGTTGCGCCCAAATATTGGTATCCGCGCTGCCAGCGCTGGCCGTGTAAGTAAAGTCACCCTATTAGAAGACGGTATTATGATGGCGCCAGCGCCATACTCTAACCCCGCCGCCTATTACTTCCCTACAACGCTGCGAATGTCGGCAGTTGAGGTCTTAAAAGGTGGGCCTCTGTTACGTTATGGCCCCCAAACCACAGGTGGCGTCTTAAATCTTGTTAGCACCCCTATCCCTGAGCAATTTAGCGGGCAAGTACTAACAGAGTTCGGTGAGTATGCCAGTAGTGACATTCATGCCCATGTTGGCGGCACCGAAGGCGACTTTGGCTTCCTGCTGGAAACGGTGCAACGCAATAGTGACGGTTTTAAAACAATTGACCGTTCCGAACGAGATGCCGGTTTTGCTATTCAAGACTATGTTGCAAAACTACAATGGCAAGGCGAACGCAGCAGTCTGCTTGCCAAGCTGCAGTATTCGGAAGAAGAAAGTAACGAAACCTACCTCGGCCTGACCGACGCTGATTTTAGTGCCGAGCCAAACCGTCGTTATGGCTTATCCGAAATTGATCAGATGGACAATAAGCATGAGGGCTACAGTGTCCATTATCGTTTTGAAGCAACAGAAAGTCTAAGCTTTAGTGCAATCGGTTATTACAACGATTACAAACGTAATTGGTTTAAGTTAGACGGCGGCAATAGTTACATTAATGCTGCCAATGCTGGTGATACTGAAGCGCTTGCTATTCTGCGCGGTGACCGCGATGAAGTCGGGCTCGAATACAAAAATAATAACCGTGCCTACGAATCTAAAGGCATTGAGCTAAATATAAACTGGCAATGGCAAAACCATGACATTGAGGCAGGATTGCGCGACCACAGCGACGAAATGGATCGCTATCAACCCGTTGCAGTTTATGATCAAGTTAACGGCAGTCTGGTTTACCAGGACATGATTGCTCCGACTGGCGGTAATAACCGCCTGGAAGGTGCTGATGCGACAGCGTTTTGGTTAACAGACCAATGGCAAGTTAGCGACGCACTAACGGTTAATTTGGCACTGCGCCACGAAGACGTAGAATCTTACCGTTTGCAATATGCGGATCCATCGCGCACTGCACTCGATAGCACGCGAGGCAATAGCAGCGATGAATGGTTACCGGGCGTATCTTTCACTTATCAGCTAAACCAGCAGTGGCAGATGCTCGCTGGTGCTCATCGGGGCTTTTCGCCACTCGGTGGTGGCGCGAGCGAAAATCAACGCCCCGAAACCAGCGACAACTATGAATTCGGTGCGCGCTATAGCGATGGTTCTTTCTTTGCCGAAGCCATTGCTTTTTACAGCGACTTTAACGACACCACACAACAATGCTCCATTGCCAACCCTTGCGACAACGGCGCTGAATCAGGCTCTTACCTGCTGGGCGAATCAACCGTGGCAGGCCTGGAATTGCAAGCAAGTCAGTTGTTTGAATTTGGTCAGTTCGCTATGCCCGTCGATTTCACTTATACCTACACTCAAGGTGAAATTAAGGGTGATAGCCTTGTAACTGGCTTAATGGATGGCGACGAGCTGAACGACATTCCACAAAACACGTTCAGCGTCCGCGTTACACTAGATAACAATGAAGGCTGGACCAACTATGTTGTCGCCAAGTATATCGACGAAATGTGTGTATCAGTCGGCTGCAACCGTAACGACAGTGCCTTTGCTCGTACTGATTCGTTATTTGTCACCGACATCGTCAGCCGTTACGAAGTCAATCCGAACATGGCAGTTTACCTGAAAGTCGAAAATCTCTTTGACCAACAGAAAATTGTTGCTCGCTCACCACACGGTGCGCGTCCGAATAAGCCGCAAACCGCGTCATTAGGTGTCGAGTACTCGTTCTAAAGTACAGGTTTTAAAATGCCGACCTCTCCCTGGCATGTTGAGCTGGCCCCGAGTTAGGGCCAGCTTTTTTTAACCTGCAAGACTAATCAAATAATCAGCCAGGGCACCCATTCCCGTTGCCTTAACCTTCGCACGTTGTTCTGCAGGCTGGTTGTAGTTGGTGTTAGTATTCACGTCATAAACGTATAATTCACCCTGCTCGTTTTCGATAAACTCGATACCAGCGACATCAATATCATTGCTACGCAGAAAGTTTTCCAGTGAGCGAATGATTTCATGGTCGTTAAAACGCCTGCTAATAGTAAATTTATGCGAAGTCTGGTCAGTGGGACAGAATTGATCCTCGATGGAACAATTATCGGCCGGGCACAATTCAAAACCGTCTTCGGTATTTACCTCGACCGCATAAACAAAGCGCTGGCCAACAAATTCTGCTCGGGTAATATGCGGCTTTTTAGGCTGAATATACTCCTGCAATAACCAGGTTCCGTCTAATGGTTCCTGGTAATCGCCACTAGCAACAAACGACTCTAGTGCAGTTAGCGATTCAAACCGCTGCACACCCAACCCCTTGCCGCCACGGTTAGGCTTAAGAATCAACGGCCATTGAGCGAATTTTTCGGCCGCTCCTGCTAGCTTCTCTTTACCCACCACAGCTTGGGTTTTGGGTACCTGCAAACCAGCTCTCTGTAACGCGGCATACTGAGATAATTTGCAGATCTCCAACGCTAGCACCTGACTGCCGTTCACCACGGTGCGATTCTGACTTTCCAGCCAGGTCAATACCAGCTTGGTTAGCTCAGGCGCATATCGATGGCCCCGCGTGTGCGATGATGCGCTCATACGGTTGTAATAGACTGCGTCTGCAGGGGTGTCGGTAAAGGGCACCACACCCTCATCCAAAAACCACTCTTTTGCCTCGACGCCCCGTTCTTTAAATGCTTCGCGCAACGGTACCAGCCATTCTTCATTTTCATGAAGAACTACAATTTCTCTCATGAATGCCTCTAAAGGTTTATTTTTAACTGCATTACATTACACTCGAGACCTTAACTACGATCAATAATGAATCGAATGAAGCATATTCTATTAGCACCTATCAGTGCTTTACTAAGCCTTTTATTTGCTACGCAAATGGGCATGCCTCTGGCCGCCGCATCAGCGCTGGCGGTTATTATTTGGGTTGCCTGGTGGTGGATTAGCGAATGTATCCCATTACCGGTTACCTCACTACTGCCTTTCATCTTGTTACCACTCGCAAATATTCTAACACCCGCTGCAGCAGCTCAGGCCCTGGGTGACAACATCATTTTGTTATTTATGGGCGCCTTTATGTTGGCAAAAGCGGTAGAGGCCAGTGGCGTACACAAACGCATAGCATTGGGTCTGGTGGCGCGTATGGGCACCGGAAACGGCCGTAAAATTATTATTTCGTTTATGGTCGCTACCGCGTTTTTGTCAATGTGGATTTCTAATACGGCCAGTGTTCTCGCTCTGCTACCTGTAGCCTTGGCGCTTATCGATGCAACCGACGATAAAAACTTCCAGCGGGCGCTGCTACTAGGGCTGGCTTATGCCGGCTCGCTGGGTGGAATTGCCACATTAGTAGGCACACCACCGAATTTAATTTTTGCATCGATTTATCAAAATATTACCGGTCAGGAATTTGGCTTCACACGCTGGCTGGGAATAGGCTTACCACTGGTCATACTCGGCTTGCCCGTAATTGCACTTTGGTTAACGCGCAACGTCAAACTCGAAGAGCCACTGCAGTTACCACAAAACACCGCTATGACAAGTTACGAAAAACGCGTTCTGGCGGTATTCGGCGTAGTTGTTTTACTGTGGGTTACCCGCACTAGCCCGTTTGGCGGCTGGACCGGACTACTGGGCTTGGGCAGCCTAAATGACGCGACCGTCGCCTTAGCGGGGGTCGTTGCAATGTTTGTAATACCCTCAGGCCGTCACGACAACGAAAAACTACTTGATTGGAACCTTGCCAAAGACATTCCCTGGGGGATTTTATTGTTATTTGCCGGGGGCATCTGCCTCGCAAAAGGGGTAATGCAAAGTGGTTTAGGTGACATTATTGGTAGTTCACTGACTGCGCTGGAAGGGTTACCGGTTTGGCTACTTGTTTTTGTGCTGGCTATTGTGGTGTCATTTGTTACCGAGGTCACATCGAATACCGCTACGGCAACACTATTAATGCCTATTTTAGCGGCTACCGCCTCCGCCATTAATTTACCCATTGAATTACTCATGATCCCGGCTGTTATTGCCTGTAGCTGCGCATTTTGTATGCCTGTCGCCACGCCCCCCAATTCCATCGTATTTGCCTCGAATCGTATTACCATTAAAGAAATGGCACGAGAGGGCGTCATACTCAATGTCTTACTGGCCTTTGTTACCACGATCGTCGTCATGATCTTTGTCTAGCCCACTGCGCTGTGGGCTGTTTTTGGGTATACTCACAACCACTTCTATATTGTTAAGGATACCTAATGAGCGACTTTCCCGCCTGCCCGGAATGTGAATCTTCTTTTACCTATCATGATGGCACGCTGCTTGTGTGTCCTGAATGTGGCCATGAATGGTCTGAAAATGAGCCTGCAGAAACCGACGCAAAACCTGAGTTTCGTGATGCAAATGGTAGCCCACTTAATGATGGCGACACCGTCACCGTTATCAAAGATCTAAAAATTAAAGGCTCTTCTTCGGTCGTGAAAGTTGGTACCAAAGTAAAAAACATTCGTTTGGTCGACGGCGACCATGATATCGACTGCAAAATTGACGGTATTGGTGCCATGAAACTGAAATCTGAGTTTGTTAAAAAGGTTTAACGCTTTAAAACAGGTCATCTTATGAAACGCTTTTTACTTAGCCTTTGCTTATTATTCAGTCTATCCGCCCTAGCTGAAGAGCAGACCGTTGTATTAATTTCAATTGACGGTTTTCGCTATGATTACATCGAAAAACACGATGCGAAAAATATTAGAGCCATAGCCGAGACGGGCGTTAGAGCAGAGGGGCTAATTCCGGTTTATCCGTCTAAAACATTCCCTAACCATTTATCTATTGTTACCGGTCAATACCCCGCTAATCACGGTATTGTCGACAACAATTTTTATGACAAAGAGCGCCAGCAGCGGTACAGAATGGGTGATGGCGTCGAAGACAGCACCTGGTTAACGACGCTACCTATTTGGAACCTGGCAGAGTTTCAGGGTGTAAAAGCGGCAACCTTTTTTTGGCCCGAATCTGAGGCAAGAATCAATGGCCGTACAGCAAGTTATTACTACAATTACAGCACCCCAACACCTAACCGCCAACGGGTCGAACAAATTATTGATTGGTTAAAACTGCCCGCGGCAGCGCGTCCTCGTATTGTTACCGGTTACTTTTCGGTCGTCGATACCATGGGGCATCGCTTTGGCCCCGATGCGCATCAGGTCAAAGGAGCGGTGCAACATGTCGACCAACTGATCGGCGAGCTATGGCAGCGGTTAAACAATGAGGTTGATGTACCCGTTAACTTAATTTTAGTCTCTGATCATGGCATGACCCCTATCAAAGCCGACCAAATGATTGATGAAGATTCGTTACCGGTGGATAAGTCGCTATTTGAAACCGTCAACTCACAAACGCGCTTTATGCTATACGCCAAAGAAGACACTACTGACGAGCAAATTGCGGCGCAACGCGAGCGCTTGCTGAAGCTGCCTAATAAAACGTTTAGCGTTGAATCAAATCAGGTTCTGTCATCGTTAGGCGTTAAACCTGGTCCGCGCAAAGCGGATATCACATTAACAGCCAAAGCCCCGGCTACTTTTACCGGCCGCCCGCCGGAAAGGCGCAAGGATGGTGGCACTCACGGCTTTTATGGTAGTCGCGATATGGATGGCATTTTTATTACCGCCGGCCCAGCGATCAATGCCAACGCCGAACTTGATCGGTTTAGCAATATACACATTTACCCGTTTATGGCAGAGCTACTGGGTCTAGAATTAATGACAAAAATTGATGGCGACAGCGAGTTGTTGGCGCCATTAATTGATAACGATTAACAGTATAGTTAACTGTAAAGATCCCTAAATTCATTGGTCTTTTTCTGATATTTTCGCTATTAACTTAACATACAAGTTTGTATGTTAAGGAGAGCGATGATGGAAATCCCTGCATTGCTGGCCATCGTCATGGGTCTCTGGGTTGCGCTGATATTGGCTGGCGGACTCGAGGCGTTAAAACACCGATGGCTGGTTAACCGCATTCCGGTGCGGGTTCACGTTAACGGCACGCGCGGAAAAACCAGCGTTACCCGCCTGATCGCCGCAGGCCTGAGAGCTGGCGGCAAGCGCGTCTGCGCGAAAACTACTGGCTCTGCGGCCGCCGTTACTGACCCGGACGGGCGCGAATTCCCCATATACCGCATTAGCGGTGCCAATATCATCGAGCAAATGCGAACGCTCAAGCGTATGGCAAAACTAAAACCAGAAATTGTCGTCATGGAGTGTATGGCGTTGCAACCGCAATATCAGTCGCTTAGCGAATTGCGTATGGTACGTTCGAACGTCGGTGTCATTACTAATGCGCGCCCTGATCATTTGGATGTGATGGGGCCTGGCGAAGAAGACGTCGCTCTGGCCCTTGCCGGCAGCACCCCAGTCAAAGGCGATCTGTTTACCGCTGAGCGTGACCTACTGCAAACCTTTGATCATTCATGCAAAGACCGTAACTCCACGTTGCATGGCGTAACCTTGGATGAAGTCGAGGCGATATCCGACGACACCATGAGCAAATTCCAATACGCCGAGCATAAGGAGAACGTTGCACTCGCACTCAAAATTTGTCAGCACCTGGGTGTAGAGCGGGCAGCAGCGCTTGAGGGAATGACAGCCTTAGAGCCTGAGGCCGGAGCGATGCAGGTTCTGCACATCAACTATTTTAAACGTGAAATCGTTTTTGTTAACGGCTTTGCCGCAAACGATCCTGAATCGACCGGTAAGATTTGGGAGAACATGGTGGAAAAGTTCGGTGAAAATCGTCGCAGGATCATGTTGATCAACTGTCGTGCCGACCGACCCCATCGTTCTCAACAAATGGCTGAAGAGGCCGGCCAGTGGACTCAGGCGGACAAAGTCATACTCATGGGCTCCGGCTGTTTTGTGTTTGTGCGCAATGCCGTAAAGCATGGACTCGACCCCGAAAAGCTGCTGGTTCTGGAAGGTGGCGACACGATAGATATCACCGAAACCATTCTAGAGGAGTCCGCTGGCAACGCGCTGGTTGTCGGTATGTGTAATATTCATGGCGGTGGCGAAGAAGTCGCGCGCTTTTTCCAAAACCGTGCCGTCAAAGAGGAAGACTTATGATTGCACTCAATATTTTAGCCGTTGCTATTGGCGTCGGCCTGTTTTTTACGTTGCTGTTAACACACACACTTGGCTTAGCCGCAGGTGGCCTGGTCGTACCCGGTTACGTCGCCTTACAACTTACCGACCCTTTGAGCCTGGCGATAACGCTGCTCGCCGCATTGATCACCTATTTAATCGTCAAGGTTATCGCTAGCTTTGCGATTATTTATGGTCGTCGCCAAACCATTATTATGATTTTGACAGGGTACCTTATTGCTGGCCTCTTTGATTTGTTTATAGGCAACCTGGTTAATTGGGCGGACTTGCAAATGATTGCTGGCGGTGACGACTCGCAGGCACGTGTCGGTATGCTTGAATCGACAGTGATGATGTCAGTCATGGAAAGCAGCATCATCGGCTACATCATTCCCGGACTAATCGCCATTTGGTTTGAGCGGCAAGGTGTACTGCAGACATTATGCGGACTGGCTGTAACTGCTGTCTTAGTGCGTTTGGCGTTAATTGTAATCATGCCAGAATCACTACAAATGTACGAAGCCAGCAAAGCTTTTCAAATGCCCGGTTGGTAACAGGAGAACCCATAATGAGTAGTTTTACTAAAATTTACTGGCGCTCTTCAGGTGTACCTACCTGGGGACTGATTTTTTTAATCGTGGTTGCCGTTATTGTTATGATCGCCGCAGAAAAGATGAAACAGCGGGATCCGGTCGTCGAAGAAAATTATGCGACCATGGTTAACGCAGCCAAAATCATGCGTGAAGGCATGAACGTACTGCAACCATTGCGAGCACAGGTAGCTCCTATTAATCCCGAATTTGATCCGCAACGCTCTGGCCTTGTTGGCCTGGAAAATAGCATTGTCACAACTAATCAGGGTGGGCGCGAATCCAAGCAGACCACGATTAATCCTAATTGGGCAGCTGTAGCGGTAAAACTGCTCGCCGATGCAGGCGTGAAGGAAGGCGATTTAGTCGCGGTGACCATTTCCGGCTCATTTCCTGCCATCAACTTAGCCATATACTCTGCTCTTGAGGCCATGGAGGCCGATGCCGTGATTTTCGCTTCTGCGTCGTCATCTCAGTGGGGTGCTAACGTACCCAACTTTCTATGGTTAGATATGGAGCGCGAACTGCGCGAAGCCGGTGTCATCAGCCTGCATGCTGAATACTCATCGATCGGTGGCATCGAAGACCGCGGTGTTGGCATAGCCGATGAGGGCATAGATTCAATTAGGCGTACCATCGAGCGCGCCAACATCAAATTTATAGATCCCGCTAACTACCAAGAAGCCGTGGCTGACCGTATTGCAATTTTCCGGGAATACTCGGCTGAAAGAAACTACGCTGCTTACGTTAACGTTGGTGGTGGTGCTACATCGGTGGGCCCTGCAGGCATCGATGATTTCTTTAAATCAGGTCTGCAAGAGGATGCTCCTGCCAGAGCCTTCGCTGTAGAAACGGTGATGGGTTACTTCCTTAAAGAAGACGTTCCTGGCATTCATTTTATTGGTATCAAAACTATGGCCGAGCGTCACGGATTACCGCTTATGCCACAGCAAGCTGTGCCGGTCGGCAACGGCGGTATTTATTCTGCTACAACCTATAACCGTTGGTTAGCGCTTGGCTTAGCCATTGGCCTATTTGGACTGACTTGGCTGATAGTGCGCTCTGCTCGTATTACCAGCCTATGGCAGCGTTCAGGTCACAGCGGTAAAGGCACTAAACCCATGGTCTAAGCTAACAGTAGTAGATAAGGATCAAATAAAGGCCCTAATTTCCGTAGGGCCTTTGCATATTTGCACAAAATCGCTAACACTAACTGATAGTTAATAAGCGGGAGCAAATAATGGATCAACGTTTAAAAGGTAAGGTCGCTATCATAACCGGCGCTGCAGCCGGCATTGGAAAAGCGACAGCAGAACTGTTCGTAAAACATGGCGCCCAAGTCATGTTAGTCGATATTAACGCCGATGAACTGCAACAAACAGCATCCGCATTTAATCAATCTGACGTAAAGTGGATTGCGGCAGACGTGGCCGACGAAGCCGCGGTAAAAGACTATGTAGCTCAAACAGTCGCTCATTTTGGTCGTGTCGATGTGTTTTTTAATAACGCCGGTATCGAAGGCAAAATGGGTCCTATTAGCGAACAATCCCTGGAGAATTTTGATCGCGTCATGGCAGTGAATGTTCGGGGGGCTTTTTTAGGGCTAAAATACGTATTGCAGGAGATGCAAAAGCAAGGTTCAGGCAGTGTTATTAACATGTCCTCTGTGGCAGGTTTAGATGGTACCGCAACGGCTGCGCCTTATGTCACTTCAAAACATGCCGTTACCGGCTTGACTAAATGTGCCGCACTAGAAGTCGCCGCACAAAATATTCGGGTTAACTCGGTTCACCCTTCACCCATCAATACGCGTATGATGCGCTCCATTGAAGAATTATTTAGTCCTGGCCATGGTGACGAAGCCAAACAAAAGCTGGAACGCAGCATTCCTATGCAGCGCTACGGTGAATCAGCAGAAGTGGCTAACCTGGTACTGTTTTTAGCCAGTGATGAAAGTAGCTTTATTACCGGCTGCCAGTACCGTGTCGACGGTGGCATGGGCGCATGAACAAGCGCAATAGCGTAATCGCCGTCGTTGCTGTCGTCCTGGTCTTTTTTGTTTACTTGAGCCTGAACCAGGACGAACCCGAATACACTGATATTGTTAGCGGCAATGGTCGCATCGAAGCGGTCGAGCTGAACATTGCCACAAAAATTGCCGGGCGCCTTGAGCAGGTGTGGGTGAATGACGGTGATTTTGTTTTAAGCGGTGATAAACTGGCACAACTCGATACGTCGTCATTGCAAGCAGAATTGCACCAAGCTCAGGCACAGCAAAAGCAAGCGAATACTGCAATTACCACTGCAAAGAGCCAGATAAAACAACGTCAGGCAGAGCAACAGGCGACCGTCGCATTAGTCAAACAACGGCAAGCCGAACTAGAACTGGCTGAAAAGCGTTTACAACGGATCCGCTCATTAGCTGAGCAAGGGTCTGTATCAACCCAAGACTTAGACGATGCACGCGCTGCGGTTGTCAGCACCGAATCCGCTGTTGCTGCGGCCAAATCGCAACTGGCTGCCAGTGAGGCCGCTATTCAAACGGCCCGCTCACAACTGGCTAACACCGAGGCGGCAGCGGAGGCTGCAGCCGCCACACTAGAACGGGTGCAAACCCAGATCGATGACAGCCTGTTATTAGCGCCTCGGGATGGCCGCATACAATATCTTATTGCTCGCCCCGGCGAAGTGGTTGCCGCCGGTGGTCGCGTCATCAACATGGTGGATGTCAGCGATGTCTATATGACCGTATTTTTGCCGACGACTACCATTGGCAAAATCTCGCTCGGTAGCGACGCAAGAATCGTGCTTGATGCGCTCCCTGAAGTGAATATTCCAGCCCAAGTTAGCTTTATTTCTGATGTTGCACAGTTTACGCCGAAAACCGTAGAAACTCGCGAGGAGCGAGAAAAGCTCATGTTCCGGGTGCGTGTTAGTATTAACAAGGCGTTACTACAGCAACACTTAGAGCAGGTGAAAACCGGTTTGCCCGGTGTCGCCTATATTAAGTTTGATTCGCGCTCCGCCTGGCCGAAAGCACTGCAAACGGAGCTTAATTGATGACCGCAGAGGGTGCTCATGTCAGTGCCGTTAATTGTGCAAACGTCTCGCATCTCTATGGCAAGAAGCAGGCATTAGCTGATATTTCGGTGTCTATTCCTGACGGTAAGCTTTGCGGCATTATAGGACCCGATGGCGTTGGTAAATCAACCTTTTTATCCTTAGTCGCTGGTGCCAGAAAGCTGCAACAGGGTAGCCTTAACGTGCTCGGCTATGACATCGCCAGCGAACATGAACGCAAACAATTGCAACGGCAAATTGCCTATATGCCGCAAGGACTCGGTAAAAACCTTTATCCTACGTTGTCGGTGCTGGAGAACTTAAATTTTTTTGCCAAATTGTTTGCGCTGCCGCCCCAACAAAGTCGGCAACGCATCAAGTTTTTGTTAAACGCCACCGGTTTGTGGGATTTCCGCCATCGCCCCAGCGGCAAGTTATCCGGCGGGATGAAACAAAAGCTAGGACTTTGTTGTGCGTTAATCCATAACCCTAAGCTGCTGCTGTTAGACGAGCCTACCACAGGCGTTGATCCACTCTCACGCCGACAGTTCTGGCAGCTGATCCAATCAATTCGACAGCAGCAACCGGAAATAAGTATTATCGTTGCCACGGCTTACATGGACGAGGCGAAGTCGTTTGATTGGCTAGCGACGATTAATCAAGGCAAATTACTCGCCTGCGGCACACCCAACGAACTCCTACAACAGACTCACACCAGCAATCTAAACCAAGCCTTTACACAACTGCTGGGTATAGCCACAGAGCAAGCAGAACCCAGTCAATCTGTAAGACCCGCTACAGCAACAAAAGAGATTGCAATCGAAGCCCATGATTTAACGTTAAAATTCGGCGATTTTACCGCCGTCAAATCAGCGAGCTTCACGATCAGAAAAGGCGAGATTTTTGGCTTTTTAGGCTCTAACGGCTGTGGCAAAACAACCACCATGAAAATGCTGACAGGCCTGCTGCAGCCGACCTCAGGCAATGCTCAACTATTTGATCAGCCGCTGACGGATTATGGCATCGATACGCGCCGGCGTATTGGTTATATGACACAGAACTTTTCATTGTATGAAGAGCTGACCGTTGCCCAAAACTTACGACTGCACGGCAAGCTGTTTGATTTGTCAGCTCAACAATTAGAACAACGCTTAGCTACACTAACCGAACAGCTTGGCCTGACAGAGTTACTGCCCTTATTAGCCAAGCAGTTACCCGTAGGTGAGCGCCAGCGTTTATCGCTAGCAGTGGCACTTATTCACCAACCCGATATTTTGATCTTAGACGAACCCACCTCTGGTGTGGATCCTGTCGCGCGGGAACAGTTCTGGCAAATTTTGCAGTCTTTAGCAGATGAGCAAGGCGTTACTATCTTTGTTTCAACCCACTTTATGAACGAAGCTGAGCACTGTCACCGCATTTCCTTAATGCACGCCGGTGAGGTCTTGATTACCGACACGCCAGAACAGATCATCCAACAAAGCCAGCAAGATAATTTAGAGTCCGCCTTTATTTATTACTTGCAACAAGTCAGCGACAGTCACGCGACAACGCAGTTAACTGAAATACAGCAGCAACCGGTTAAGCAACAGCGTGGTTTCAGTCTGCGTCGACTACTCAGTATCAGCCACCGCGAAACCCTCGAGTTAGTGCGTGATCCTATTCGCTTGGCCATGGCCCTGATAGGTAGCGTTATTTTAATGTTTGTGTTGGGCTACGGTATCAATATGGATGTTGATGAGATTGACTTCGCCGTACTCGACCGCGATCAGACTAACACCAGCCGCGACTATGTTAATAATCTGGCTGGTTCCCGCTACTTTAAGCTGCATGCGGATATCAGTCACTATCAAGCACTGGATGAGCGTATGCGAAACGGTGAAATCAGTCTGGCGCTGGAGTTGCCACCTAACTTTGCCCGCGATTTACAACGCAAGGATCCGCTTAGCATCGGTGTTTGGCTCGATGGCGCCATGCCAATGCGCGCCGAAACAGCACAAGGCTATGTTCAAGGTATGCACAACGAATGGCTAAGCCTGCAATTACAGTCATTAAGTCAATCGCGGCCTTTAGGTCCTGCTATTAATATCGAAAGTCGTTACCGTTACAACCCCGACATTGAAAGCTTAGCCGCAATGGTACCAGCCGTTATTCCGTTGTTACTCATGTTATTTCCGGCCATATTAACGTCGTTATCCGTGGTACGCGAAAAGGAGCTCGGTTCTATCACCAACTTTTACGTGACGCCAACCAAAAAAAGTGAGTTTTTTCTGGGTAAGCAATTACCCTATATCATACTCGGTCTGATTAACTTCTTAATTTTGGTTGCCCAAGCCACCCTCATTTTTGACGTTGAACTGAAAGGCAGCTTCGTAGCACTGTCACTAGCCACCGTACTTTACGTGATTGTCGCAACCGCACTTGGGCTCATCATGTCAGCCTTTTTAAACAGTCAAATAGCCGCCCTGTTTGGCACAGCGTTAGCGACTATTCTTCCGGCATCACAATTTTCCGGCATGATCACACCGGTCACGTCATTAGAGGGATTAGCTAAATTTATTGGCGAGATCTATCCTACCTCGTATTACATGATCAGCAGTCGTGGCGCGTTCTCAAAAGCGTTGGGAATGGCGGAGCTACTGCCGATGATCACCGGGCTAGCTGTTGCTGCAATGGTCTTCACACTCCTCGGTATCGCTTTGGTTAAGAAGCAGGACGGCTAAATGCGTAATCTAAAAGTTGTTTTTAATTTAGGTATTAAAGAGCTCGTTAGCCTATCGCGCGACCCGATGCTGCTGCTGTTTATCGTGTTAGCCTTTACGGTTTTCGTGTACACAGCCGCTTCTGCGACTCCACAGACGTTACATAAGACACCTATCGCCGTTATTGATAACGATCGCTCACCCCTATCCCAACAAATTATCAGCGCCTTTATTGAACCTTATTTTTTATCCCCTCAACGCGTCACCGCACAACAAGCCGATAGCGAAATGGATCAAGGCCGTTTTACCTTTATTGTGACCATACCATCAAATTTACAACGCGATGTGCTTGCTAACCAACAGCCCGAAATTCAAGTGCTAGTCGATGCTACAAGAATGTCACAAGCTTTTACTGGCAACGGTTACATACAAGCGATTATTCAATCGGAAGTAGCGCGCTTCACGCAGCAATCTAACGCCATACCCATTGATATTTCGATGCGGACGATGTTTAACGAACAACTCGACAGCGGCTGGTTCAGTGCGGTTATGGAGTTAATCAACCAGATCACCATGCTCTCTATCATTTTGACAGGGGCGGCATTACTCAGAGAGCGTGAGCATGGCACTATCGAACATTTGATGGTCATGCCAATCACACCGTTACACATCATGTTAAGCAAAGTCTGGTCTATGGGGGTAGTGGTATTGCTTGCCGCAAGTTTCTCACTACTTATGGTCATTCAACAGGCACTTGCTATTCCGGTTCAAGGCTCACCCAGCTTGTTTTTATTAGGGACGGCACTGCATTTATTCGCAACCACCTCGATTGGTATATTTATGGGTACCTTTGCCCGCACCATGCCGCAATTTGGCTTGCTGTTTTTGTTAGTTATTTTACCCATGCAGATTTTATCGGGGGGCATGACGCCTTTTGATAGTATGCCGACGCCAGTACAATGGATAATGTCCCTGGCGCCGACATCACATTACACTGCGTTTGGCCAAAGCCTACTGTTTCGTGGGGCAGGCTTTAGCGTAGTTTGGCCGCAATTAGCTGCTTTGCTGGCCATTGGATTGGCATTTTTCGTTATTTCTTGGCGTAATTTTCAACAACGCTTGGCCGCTATGGCTTAGTTTTAAATGGCTTTACCATTTTTGAGGTCATAACACTGGCAGATGGCCTGCCAGGCTTCCTCAGGAGTATCAACCACGGTAAACAAATCAAGATCGGTTTGTTCGATCGTTCCCTCGTCAACCATCAGTTCAAAATCAATCAATTGAGACCAGAACGCTTTACCTACCAATACGATAGGCACCGGTTCTGACTTCTGAGTTTGCACCAAGGTCAGCGTTTCGAACAACTCGTCTAAGGTGCCAAAACCGCCCGGAAAGGCAACTAGTGCTCTGGCTCGCTGCACAAAGTGCATTTTACGAATCGCAAAATAATGAAACTGAAAGCAATAGTCCGGGGTGATATAAGGATTGGGCCGTTGCTCTTTAGGCAACACGATATTTAAGCCAATACTCTCGCCCCCAGCATCCATTGCTCCCCGGTTTGCGGCTTCCATTACACCTGGTCCACCACCGCTAACGATCATTAAGTTTTCATCGGGTCGTCGTAAACTATGTTCGGTGGCGATACGGGCAAAGTCTCGGGCTTGTTGATAGTAGTGACTATTTTTCAATGCCCGTTTAGCCCGTTTTAGCTGGCCTTTTAGGCTATCATCTTGCGGTGCCTTATTAAGTTCAGCCTCCGCAATTCTTAGATCATGTTCTGCTTGCTCCGGCGATAAAAAGCGGGCGCTACCAAAAACCACAATCGTCGCTTCTACGTTATGCTCTTCTAATACGATTTGAGGTTTCAAGTATTCCAGCTGCAAACGAACCGCACGCAAGTCATCCCGCAATAAAAAATCATCGTCAGCAAAGGCTAATTTATAAGACCCTTGGCCTTCTATTTTTGCTACGGCGGCATCAGACTCTTTAGCAGAAGTTAGCCGGCGCCGATGGAGTTCATCCTTTTCGGTCATATCTTCATCTCATGTTTAAGTTTTTTGTGAATTATGTCGATAGTGTAATCACAAACTAGCGTTTAAACGATGATAATTTTACTTGGCATTGCACGCTTTTATGTCACAATAACCCTGTAATCTTTAAGGATAAAAGGCGTCTTAACTATGTTGTTAACTCAGAGAAAGGCACAAGCCTACCTCGAAGCATATAGTCGTGGCGAGCTGGCAGCCCATGAGGCGCCAGATTGGATGTCACCGCTATTTAACCTGCCCAAATCATCGACCGATATTTATGGCATTGCGGATAGTAGTATTGATTCGATTCGCAATATCGTCCGTTTTGGTCGCGAAGGGCTCACCTTTCAAGAACAGATAAACGGCATAGAAGCGGATGCAGAACAACTCGCAACGGCGGTTGAAGAAATGTCATCCTCCGCAACGCAGGTTGCTGCTTATGCAGAGCAAGTCTTAACGGCAGCGCAACAGTCTGCCAGCGATGCTGACGACGGCCTACAAAAACTTAAAACATTAGTGACTCATATGAGTGATGTTGAATCATCCATCGCTCAGGTAACGGAACACACACGCGCATTTGTCAGCCAAACTGAGCGCATTACCCACCTCACCAAAACTGTTAATGATATTGCCGACCAAACTAACTTGCTAGCACTTAATGCGGCGATTGAGGCGGCTAGAGCCGGTGAAGCCGGACGCGGCTTCTCTGTTGTCGCTGATGCTGTGCGAGAGCTGGCTAACCGCAGCTCGGAGGCCGCTACCGAAATTGATACTATTGTTAATGACGTGGTTAAAGGCGCTCGCGACATTGAGTCAGTTATCGAAACCAGTAATGATGCGTTAACCGAATCACGTGAGGATCGTTTGCAGGTCTGTGATATTTTAGAACGAGCGCGCGATTCCGCTGAGCAAAACCTATCAGCAACCACAGAGGTTTCAACGGCAACTCGCGAACAATCCAACGTTGCCAGTGACATGGCTAAACGCCTGCAACATGTTTCGGACTCAGTTAAAACAGCCAGCTTATCCTTTAATGATATTGCTAAAGTAATGCGTCACTTACGCGAGAATCAACTAGAAGAGCTACAATATCTCCCCGATGACGAGCCCGGCATGCTGCTACGGCTGGCAAAGTCGGACCATATCGTTTGGGTGGATAAAGTCATTCGCTACGCCTTGTTTGGCCAAACCTCATTGACCGAAGCCGAGCTTAAAGACCATACTCAGTGCCGGTTGGGTAAATTCCTCGACTCTGAGCGCGGGCAGTCACTTTTAGCTAATAAAACCAGTTTTAATGAACTTTATAACGACATCCATCCTAAGGTACATCAGCTCGGTCGTAATATCTTTGCAAAAGCGAAACAAGGTGCTAGCCATGATCAGCTCGAACCCATGGTCGAAGAACTTATAGCGACCTCCGACCGCGTGGTTGGCTTGCTCGACGAGTTCATTTCAGACTAGCAATCATTCACCCTGTAGCGTGAGCACCAACGTCCGCGAACCGGCGTGATCGCGGTGTTCACAGCAATAAACACCTTGCCAGGTTCCCATATTTAGCTGCCCGTTGGTTACCGGGATTGTCACACTACTGCCAAGTAGACTTGATTTTATATGGGCAGGCATATCATCAGGCCCCTCAAGCGTATGCTGATAATACGGCTGATTCTCCGGCACCATATGATTAAAATGACTTTCAAAATCAGCTCTTACCGTTGGGTCAGCATTTTCATTAATGGTTAATGACGCAGAGGTGTGCTTTATAAATACATGCAAAATCCCACACTCAACCGGCGGTAATTGCTGTAACGCCTTGTCGATATCTTGCGTAATCAAATGAAAACCCCGGCTTTTCGGGGTCAATTTTATCTCGGTTTGCTTATACACGATTGCCTCCTGCCTTATTGCTTTTTGCATGCGTCAGTGACACGCTTAAGCTTATTAGCTTATCAAAGGTACAATTCTCATGCGCATGTTAATACCGCTGGTTTTGTTAGTGATATCTTTCAGCACGAACGCACAAAGCGATCTCAAAGCCGAACTGACGGAAACCATTGAAACGTTTTTATATGGCGCCAGCATCAATGATCCACAGGCACATGCCGAATTCTGGGCGGATGGTCTGACGTATACCAGTTCGCGCGGCACCCGCTACGGCAAAGACTCTCTGATGCAAGGTTTACAGGACGTTGAGCCGTATGACCCGGAGCAAGTCAATACCTGGTATGGCGCAGAAAATATTGAGGTTAAGTCGCTAACCGATGTGGTCATTGTAAACTTTACCCTGACTTCAGCCACTGACGGGACGGTCACTGATCGCTTTTACAATACCGGCGTATTTGTTAAACGCGATGGTCGCTGGCAAGCACTCAACTGGAATGCCACGGTTGCCAAAGATTAGTCTGGACGGTCGTATTGCATTGATACCATGCCGCGGGTCTCGCCGACTTCCCGAAAGCCGAGATCGCTGTATAGCCGGCGCGCCGGAATATTTTCAGGGTAGACATTTAGCGTGATGTAATCGACATCATCCTGAGCCAATGCCTGTTGCATAAGTTCAGTGACAAAGCGGCGGCCTAATCCCTGTCCACGGCAGGCCGCATTAACAATAAGGCAGGCGATATGACGAGCACCGGGTTGCTTCTGGTAACATTGCCCAAAGCCCTGCAGTTGCTGCTGATCATAAAAAGCAAACGTCGCGCGCTCATCGGCCTTTATTTGCATCCAGATGGTATCGACTTGGCTACCAAAAGCGATTTTATCACCGAACCAAAGTTTAAATTCATCGGCGTCAGCGGGCCAGGTTAATGCCGTTTGTAGATCGGCTTTCGTAGCGATTTTGATCACAGTTAAACCTATTGGTATGTTTTGAGCGTAAGTTAATCACAGCATAACGGAAAATAAAACGCAGCATGAGTGATTCTTTAGACCAGTCATTTAAAACACTTAAGCAAACCATCCCCTTATTGCTTAAGCATAAAATTCCGGCGATACCAACTAACTACGCGTTGTGGTACGCCTACGTTGAAAATCAAAATAATGAACTGCACGAAGAAATCGAGCGCGCGTTAGCAGAAGGTCGGCCGTTTTCCGACATCTACACTCAAGAGCTTTATCGCAAGCACGTTGCCGATAAAGAAGAATTGAGTGCCTGGCAGTTACGACAGAGCGTTGAAGCCATGCTAACCGAGTTTTCGCAAACGGTGCTTGATACGCAAAACAATACTGAGGGTTTCAAGGCCTCGATGGATACCTGCCTGGATGACTTAAACAAAGTCGAAAAAGAGGGCTGGTCTATGGACGAGGTAATGAAGCTTGTCCGCACCATGGTGAAAGAAACCCAACTTATTCGCAATTCAACATTAGATTTCGCAACGGCATTAAAAACGGCTGAAAAAGAGGTGTCGCAACTGAAAAGAGAACTTGAGAAGAGTCAAAAAGACGCTTTTTATGATGCTCTCACCGGGCTTTACAATCGACGCTATCTGGACAGCGAAATACAAGCTATAGACGAATCACAATCACCTTGTTTGATTATGATAGACGTTGATTACTTTAAAGAGATTAACGATAAATACGGACACCAAATGGGTGACCGTGTATTAAAAGCCATTGCCAAACGATTGCAGGAAAAATGTAAAGCCAACGCCATACCCTTTCGTTTTGGCGGTGAAGAGTTCGCTGTGCTTATGCGCGACACGTCATTGGCGGAGGCGATTCACCAAGCCGAGGTTATTCGTCGCGCGCTCGAAAAAGTCACCGTCTACGACCGCCGGTCTAATCGCAGTATTGACGGGGTTACGGCCTCATTTGGGGTCGCTAAACTCGATCACGGTATGCGTCGCAGTGATTTACTGGAAACAGCGGATCGCCGCTTGTATGAAGCCAAGCGGCTGGGTCGTAACCGCGTTATGCCGATGCAGGGCTAAGATCACCGTGTAAGAACTTACACACGAAAACAACTTTACCGTAACGCTCGAACGACCACTTAATGCATCGTTGCAGTGCTGCCATGACCTCGTCGTAGTCGCCAAAAACTTGCGTGCTTAGCGTATTGGTTATTATTTTTAACTGTTCAGATTTATTCAGCTCATCGATAAAGCCCTTAATGGGGCCAATATAGTCGTCCGCTAACGGGTACTTGCTAATTTCAACGGTCAGTTTCATGATAGTTGCTCCTTATGTTGCGGTTTTTGCAACCTAAATTACCAGACCATTGATACTAACACGAGGTTTCTGAATGACATCGGATGTTCGCTTGCGTATCGCTTTGCCGGTTATCATTTTAGCCCAGCTATTTGGCACCTCGTTGTGGTTTAGTATCAATGGCGTTTGGCTCAGCCTTTCATCTGAACAAGGATTTACCAAAGCAGATCTCGGTGCCTTTACGCTTGCCGTTCAGTTAGGGTTTATTATCGGCACCTTGTCATTAGCACTAACCGGTTTAGCTGACCGCTACAAAGCCAGCATGATTTTTTGCATTTCCAGTGTATTCGGTGCACTGGTAAACACGCTATTTATCTTAGCCGTCGACCACTTCATGCTGGCCTGGTTACTACGTTTACTGACGGGACTGTGCCTTGCGGGAATTTACCCCATGGGCATGAAGTTGGTTATATCCTGGGTGCCCAAATACGCGGGTTCAGCGTTATCCTGGTTGCTTGCTATGCTTACTTTAGGAACCGTGCTACCCCACTTAATGCGCGGCTTCACCTTGGGGCTGGGCTGGCAAGCTCCGCTATTCACCGCATCCGTTCTTGCGGTACTGGGCGGTATTACCGTCGGCGCTTTAGGTTGTGGCCCACATTTACCGGCAACAGCCAAGCGCGCAGCGTTAAGTCAGGGGTTATCCGCATTAAAAATTCCAAACTTCCGGTCGGTTGCCGGAGGTTGGTTGAGTCGAGCAATTGGTGGCTTCGCTGTGGCCCGGCTCGCGTTAATAAGTTCGGGATTGCTGTGCCTGATATACCCACTACTCACGGTTTTGCCCCCATTCGTACTTCTCGTCGTATTAATGTTGTGGGGTATAACGGTTATTGCCGACTCACCTCAATTTTCGGCGTTGGCAGCACAAGTGGCACCAGCGGATAATGTCGGAAGTTCACTAGCCGTTATGAACGCCGTGGGTTTTGCGCTGACCGTTCCTGCTATCTGGTTGGTCAGCTTTAGCTGGCCAGTGCTTAACGAATGGGTTAGCTGGTTATTATTGCCCGGCCCACTACTGGGATTATTGGCCCTGTCCAAATTTGATAAAGAGAATCGCCATGACAACACGTAAACCTGAAGATAAACGCGTTTATAAACATGGATATACAACCATTGCAGGTGTACTAATTGCACTGGTTTTACTTATACTGATTGCAAAATTTGGTTAACAAGGATAGCAACGATGGGATTACAAGTAATAAAGCACCCGCTGGTGCAGCATAAACTAGGTTTAATGCGAAAATCGGGAGTTTCGACGAAAAGCTTTCGTGAACTCTCTAACGAAATAGGCAGTCTATTAACCTATGAAGCCACCAGCGACTTTTTACTCGAAACCACGACTATTGATGGCTGGAGCGGGGAAACCATAGAAGTCGAACAGTTAAAAGGTAAAAAAGTCACGGTCGTGCCTATTTTAAGGGCAGGCATCGGCATGCTGGATGGCGTTCTCGACTTAATTCCGAGCGCTAAAGTGAGTGTGGTTGGACTCTATCGCAATGAAGAAACGCTGGAACCGGTCAGTTATTTTGATAAGTTTGTTGGTAACTTAGAGGAGCGCATTTCTTTGGTTATTGATCCCATGTTGGCTACCGGCGGCAGCATGATAGCAACCCTGGATATGCTAAAAGCCAGAGGCTGTAAAGACGTCCGCGTACTGGTGTTAGTCGCGGCTCCCGAAGGCGTAGAAGCGGTTTTAGCGAAACACCCTGACGTGCGTATATTTACAGCTGCGCTGGACGAAAAGCTCAACGAAAACGGCTACATTATTCCCGGCTTAGGCGATGCCGGTGACAAAATTTTTGGTACCCGTTAGCCAACACTATATGACAAGATGCGGGAAATATGGCTACGCGGTAGCCCTGTTTCCTGATGCCAATAGTTAATGGCCGCTTGAATTTGCATCAGTCCTTTTTTACTAGTTGGAGAAGCATCCAGTAAATTAAAATTACGCAGCACAGTCAATACATCACTAGAGCAAACGAATCCGTCCCAGCCCAGCAAACGCAATAGATACTGACCGGTATTACCGCCCAGGCGAGCACCGTTTTTCTTTAAGAACATCAATAACCCAACTTGGTCATCATGCGGCCAGTTAGCCAGAAATTGACCAAAACTGCCATAGTCTTCCTCAATTTCAACGATCATTCGCGCGTTGACGGGCACAGTCAAAATTTTCTGGTAATTACGTACAATACGCTCGTCTTGCGCCAGCTCTTCTAGTCGCTCCGGTGGCACTTGCTGCCAGTAAAGCGGCACAAAACCGCTGAAGGCTTCCTCAAACTGCGGCCACTTACGGTCGATAATCTGCCATACGAAGCCAGCCCGAAAAATACAGCGGGTCATTAACGAGAGAACTCTGTCATCAGTAATTTTTGCTAGTTCTGTATCGCTTACCACCTCGGGTAACATGGCGTGCATTGCGGCTTCTCCGCCCTTGCGTTCGCAGGCGCGCTCATAAAATACTGAAAAGTCGATAATGTCAGTCATTCTGGTTTACTCCAGCCACTTTATAACGGGTACTTCGTCCGCCGCAGCCTGTTTTATACAAAAGACCTTGTGCAACCAGATCAGTTAAATGCCGGGTTGCGGTCGCTTTGCTAACCTTAACTACCGCTTTATACTGAGACGCGTTAATCCCGTCAGCAAAGTCACCGTCCAGTAGACGATTTATTACCTTCTTCTGATTCGCTTGTAAGTCTTTATTCGAATGGCGTGCCCAAAACTTAGTTTTGTTAGCAATACGTTCAATTCTTATCAATGCGCCATCCATAGCTTCAATTAGCGTTTCCGCGAACCATACCAGCCACGCTGTTATATCAGTGTCATGCTTTTGTGTGTATTCAAGTATGTCATAGTAACCAGAGCGGTTTGCTAAAATGGCCTCTGACATAGCAAACAAACGGATACTTTGATAATCAGTTTGAGCCAAAGCTCTGTCAGTCAGTGCGCGGGTGATGCGGCCATTACCATCTTCAAATGGGTGAATAGTAACGAACCAAAGATGGGCAATACCTGCTCGTATCAGTGGATCGTAAGCAGTATCGTGTTGTGTCGTATTAAACCATTTTAGAAATTGATCAAGTTCAACCTCGAGCGATTCCTTAGGAGGGGCCTCAAAGTGAATGGTTGGCCGTGTAATAGAGCCTGACACTATTTGCATAGGAGCATCGCCACGTAAGAGCCCAGGCTCTACTTTTTGCATCAGCGAGTCGTGATGCTCAAACAACCAACGATGCCACTTTAACAAAGTATCTAATGTCAGTGCTTCATCCAGCTCCGTAACGGCGGAACGCATCAAATTAGCGAGCCCTTCTGATGAATCATCGACTTTGACGGGTGAATTGTCGTGAATGCCTAGTTGTCGTGCTAACGAGGAACGCACTGCATACACATCCACCTTTTCGCTCTCAATGGCCGAGGACGCAACGATATTGGCAACTAATGCATCAAGACTAAATTCCTCATTATCTTCGACAAGGACTGACTTCCCCTTTAATTGACCTAAGCGGTTATAGGCGTCGCGTAGCAGTGGCGTTAGCGTATCTTGCTGCCACACTAGGTTAGGCCAATTTTTGTGCTGCCAAAGCCATTTTTCCATTGCTAACGTCACCTTGATTCTACTCAGAGTAAGCCGATTAAACGGCATAATCGGCTCATACTATGAGCCGAACAATAATTCTATTCGGCTCACGATGCAAATTTAGGTAAAATACAATTAATAAATAGAGGAGTCCGACATGGCACGAGCGCACGCAGTACACATATTAGTGAAAACCAAAGAAGAAGCAGAAGACTTGAAAAAGAAATTAGCTGGCGGTGCCAAGTTCGCAGACTTAGCGCGCAAGCATTCACTTTGCCCGTCGGGTAAAAAAGGCGGCGACTTGGGTGAGTTTCGCCGCGGTGAAATGGTGCCTGCGTTCGACAAAGTTGTATTTGGCAAGCCTACGCTGGAAGTACACGGCCCGGTAAAAACCGCGTTTGGCTGGCATTTAATTAAAACGCTGTCGCGCAGTTAGCACAGACTAAGCGCGCGACAGAATTTTATCCAATTCGTTCGCAAAAGCCATGCGGTCACGCTGATGCAAAGGCGGCGGACCACCTGTGTGTTCGCCGCTACTACGCATGGTATCCATAAAGTCACGCATATTAAGACGTGAGCCAATATTACTTTTTGTAAAAAGCTCACCACGCGGGCTAAGCGCCTGTCCCCCTTTTTTAATGACATCAGCAGCCAGCGGTATATCAGCTGTAATAACTAAATCACCCGGCTGGCACTGTTCGGCAATGGCATCATCGGCAACGTCAAATCCAGCTGACACTTGCATCGTCCGAATAAATTTAGACGGCGGTACCCGCAACGGCTGATTCGCCACCAATACCAGCGGCAGTTGTTTGCGTTCTGCCGCACGATACAAAATATCCTTTATAACCGTTGGGCAGGCATCGGCATCAACCCAAATTGTCATTGACTTCATGTGGTTACCATCTAAATTAAAGGCAACCGCTATAATAGCAGACAAGCCAACTAATGATTAAACAAACCGCATTTGCCGATATTGCTGACTACATGGATCTGTTGCTCGACGCTATCTGCGTAGTCGATAAGAGCAATACCTTTCGCTATGTCAGCCCGGGTGCGAAAAGAGTCTTCGGTTATTCACCACACGAAATGGTCGGCCGTTCTATGTTCGACTTTGTACACCCTGATGATGAAAATACAACCGGGCAGGTGGCAAAAAAAGTTAATACGGGTGATGAAATACTGCACTTCGAAAACCGTTACATTCGAAAAGATGGCTCCACCGCGCATATTTTATGGTCCGCACGCTGGTCAGATCGAGATCAAATGCGGGTGGGAGTGGCTCGCGATGTAACCAAACAAAAACAGCTAGAAGCCGAGCGTGAACAACTGATCAAACGATTGGAGCAGATGGCGCTGACTGACGCCCTGACCGGTTTGCCAAACCGTGTTCTATTCTATGACCGGGTGAAGACAGCGACGGCCAGGGCGCAACGAGATGGTGTCGAAATAGGCCTTTTGTACCTGGATTTAGATCATTTCAAACACATCAACGACACACACGGCCACGCTACCGGCGATAGTCTGCTTAAAGCCGCAGGAGAACGCATCCTGGGTGCAATTAGAGCCACGGACAGCGCCGCCCGAATAGGTGGCGACGAATTTGTGGTGCTGGTCGATGCCATCGATACTCCGAATGCGTTGTCAGCCGTCGCAGAGAAAATATGCCATGCCATGTCTAAGCCACTGAAGTTACCTCACGGAAAAGAGCACATCACGGCAAGTATCGGAACGGCAAGATGGCCGGAAAATGGCTCGACTATTGAGGAATTACTACAGTATGCCGATGACGCGATGTATCGAGCCAAACGAAGCGGCGGCAACCGCGTTGCTTCATAAGCAGCAACGCGGTTCAGGGACGCCTACGCGCCTTTTGTTTCGCTAATGTAGTCGTTAACGAACTGTTCCAGGATGTTTAGCGGCACCGGACCGCGGCTCAGTACAACATCATGGAATTCGCGAATATCGAACTTATCACCTAATTCTGACTTCGCTTTTTCACGCAGTTGCAGAATTTTGTTCATACCAATTTTGTAGGCCGTTGCCTGACCTGGCATAACAATATGACGCTCGACCATTTTTACTGCATCAGACTTGGCATTTGGAGTATTAGTCACATAGAAATCGATGCCTTCTTCACGCGTCCATTTTTTGTCATGGATGCCGGTATCAACCACCAGGCGGACCGCACGCCATAGCTCCATCGCTAAGCGACCAAAATCAGAATAAGGGTCTTTATAGAGACCAATCTCTTTAGGTAGCTTCTCGGTATATAAACCCCAGCCCTCACTATAGGCAGTATAGCGACCAAAGCGGCGGAACTTAGGAATACCTTCAAGCTCTTGCTGAATCGCAATTTGCATATGGTGGCCGGGAATACCCTCGTGATAAGCCAGCGCTTCCATCTGGTATGTCGGCATCGCTTCCATGTCGTAAAGGTTGGCGTAGTAAGTACCCGGTCGTGTTCCATCCATTGACGGTTGTTGATAAAAGGCCTTACCCGCTGACTTTTCACGGAAAGGTTCAACGGCTTTAACAATTAAGTCAGCTTTTGGCTTGGTAATAAAGAGATCATCCAGGCGTTCCCGCATATCATCTATAATAGCCGTTGCTTCATCTAAGTATTGCTGACGGCCTTCTTCCGTATTCGGATAGATAAACTCCTCGTTATTACGCATATGCACGAAGAACTCTTGCAGCGTGCCTGTAAAGCCAACCTTTTTCATGATGGCGCGCATTTCATTGTGGATGCGCTCCATTTCGCTTAAGCCTATTTCGTGGATTTCTTCTGCTGTTAAGTCAGTCGTAGTCGTACGTTGTAGCGCGTTATTATAGAACGCCTCACCGTCCGGGAACTTCCAGGCGCCGTCTTTGGTCGTGGCTTGTTCAGCAATGCCCTCGACGGCAGTAATTAAGCCTTGGTAAGCCGGTTTAACTGATTCAAGCATAGCCTTCTCGGCCGCCGCTAACAGCTCTTCACGCTGGCTTTCTTCAAGCTCTAGCTGCTCGACTTTACTGGTAAAGTCGTCCCACAGTGCACTTGGCTCACCATCGTCAAACGGCGCACCAGTAATAATATTTTTACTGTCACTAATGACGTATGGATAGACAAATTTGGGTGCCATGATGCCTTTTTCGGCTCGTAACTCCAGGTTTTCTGCAAGCTGTTCAAATAATCCCGGCAAGCCATTTAACCGCGCAATATAATCTTCGGCATCGTCGACACTCCCAATACCATGTTGGTTAATCAGCAACGATGCTACTCGCGAGTGCAGACCAAACATTTGATTAACCGGATAATTATGATGGCGCCATTTAAAGTCAGCGATATCATTTTCTAGACTCTGTTTCATCAGCATCCAGCTGATTTTGGTCTGCTCATTAAGCTTTGATTCGTCAATCGACTTAACTTGTTCCAGATGTTTTTTCTGTAAAGCCAGTTCTTCCTGCTCAGCAGCCGGTGAAATATCGTCCCATTTATCCTGATCTTCCTTGATACCCAAATAAGACTGATACATCGGACTGCGCATGACATTTTCCATAAAAATGTCTTCAAACAGCTGGTTAGCCTTTTCTGACTCGGTTTGCTCTGACTGTTGGTTGGTGTTTTCAGCGCTTGCCGTTTGCGTTTCTGCAGCTTTATTTGTTGTGCTGTCTTTTGCCGCATCTGAACATGCAGTTGTCATTAGCACCAGCGATACCGCCAGCGCAATTTTTTTATATTCAAACATGATCGTTCTCTCCTATTGTTTTGTTTATCTTGATAACGGTTGCGGTGCAGGATGTCAATTCGTGCGCGGTGGTAAGGTCTGTTACTAAGGTCAGCCGGCCTATTCAGCAGGGAAATAGTAAACGCGGTGGATTAGGTTATTAGAGAATTCATAAACGGCCAGGCTTTTCTGCGAACGGAGCTCGCCGTTCCCGCGCCAGCTGGCCTCCTCCACAACGCTGATGCGACTGCCTAACACAGTGAAGTCTTCTAATTGGCTTTGGCACGATGGACAAGACTTAAAGTAACCGCTCATCGCCTTAACCAAGCTTTCTTTACCACTGGTTTCAACCGTGATCTTGTCACCATTTACCGATAGCCACTGCACGTTCTCAGTCACATATTGCGCCATTTTCTCTGCATCATGGGCATTGAATGCCGCAACAAATCGTTCAACCTGCTGCAGGCGACTCGCCTCTGCCAAACTAGGCGCAGATAAAATAAAAAAGAAGAAAAACACAAAGAAGTAACGTAGGTAACACATGATCAGTCCTTAACCCATTATTGCAGGGTATGCTCACGGCGAGCTTCAATTTGTTTAGCTGGCAGCATACCACCAATGATGGGTTCCAGCGCAGCCTGAACGTTTGCAATTAATTGGCCAAACTCAGACAGCATAACCGCTTCATCGACTTGCTCATTGAATACCAGAGTTACCTGTAAACTCTGCGGAAAGCGCTGGTAATCCACGTCGTGCGTCAGCCAAATAAAGCCTTGATGGTCAAATTTGGCCTCTTCACACACCTGGGTCAGCTCGCGGATGATTTCTCGTTCGATTTTTTTGTCATTTTTTCGCATAAGCAAACTTTTTTTCCTGGGTGTATCGACAAGTTAATTGCTAGTGCTAACGCGCCTTATGTATAAAAAAATCTATTTTCTATACATAAACATCTTTTCATATATAATATTTACGATTATTTATATATATTTCGGTATTAATGTACAGAAAAGGCTAAAACTTATATGTCAGCTTCGCTACCACACCTTCCATTAGAAAACATCGAGCAATGGGAAACGCGGAAAGTGCTCAAAAGAACAGCCGAAGCCCATCGATTTCTGGCTGAACTCAAGGGTATCGCAGCCAGTATTCCCAATGAAGCAATTCTCATTAATACACTTTCGCTTCAAGAGGCAAAAGATAGCTCTGAGGTCGAAAATATTGTCACCACTCATGATGAACTCTATAAAGCGAACCTTTTTGAAGAAGCATTGGTGAATCCTGCTACTAAAGAAGTTCAAGACTATGCGATTGCTTTGAAACAAGCTTTTGCAACAGTGCGACAAACAAAGACTATTCGCTTACTTGATATTTTGACAGTGCAGCAGCACCTTGAGCATAACAACGCTGGCTTGCGACGATTACCCGGAACCGAGCTCAAAAACGTCAATACGGGAGAAGTGGTTTACACACCTCCTCAAGAAGCTGACGAAATAGCATTTTTGATAGATAACCTTGTTCAGTACATTAATGACGATGAGCTCTGCGATGCCGATCCACTGGTTAAGATGGCTATTATCCACCATCAGTTCGAAAGTATTCATCCATTTTATGATGGCAATGGGCGGACTGGACGTATCGTCAATATTTTGTATCTAGTAGCGAAGGATTTACTTAACCTTCCCGTGCTTTACCTGAGCCGATTCATCACACAGCATAAAGCAGACTACTATGCGCAACTTCAAGGTGTACGAAAAACAGGGGACTGGGAGCCTTGGCTTCTTTATATGCTAGATGGAGTCATTGATACGGCTAAAAACACAATCGCTTTAATTTCAGAAATGAAAGTATTAATGAAAGACGTTAAGCACCGCATGAGGGATCAGTTACCTAAAATCTACCGACAAGATTTATTAAACAATATGTTCCATCATCCCTACACTAAAATCGAGTTTGTCGTTGATGAACTTAGCGTTACGCGAATTACAGCGACAAAATACCTGGAGCAACTTGTTGAGCACGGCTTTCTGAAAAAACAACGCATTGGTCGTGCTAACTATTATATTAACGAGCCTTTATGCGCTCTTCTTGTGTCTCGAGGGTAGTTTTTCTAAAACCAATACGGAATCACATCGACTAACAAACGGCCAGCGATCAGATACATTACCGCACTGATTAATGCATTGATAATACGCCACGTTTTTGGTTTATTCAGTTTGTTAGCGAGCTTTTTTGCAACAAATACCAATGTGTAAAACCACGTTGCGGAGGCACATAAAGCGCCGGCCACGAACCACGGTCTATAGGCTTGCTCAAGCCCGGCAGTAACGCCGCCGACCAGAACAACGGTGTCGATATAAACATGTGGGTTTAAAAATGTCATCGCAAAAGCCATCAATAATGCGCTTTTAAGCGATGTTCTTTTGCTTTCATTCTCGTCTACCGATAATCGACTTTCACCTTTTATTGCGGCCTTTAGCGCATTACTGCCATACCAAATTAAGAAAATGGCGCCCGCTAAGCTCAGCATTTGCCCCCAGATACTTTCAATCGAAAAGAGCGCACCAACGCCGAACACGCCCGCCCCAATAAGTAGGATATCGCCAACAAAGCAAACGGTCGCCGCTGCAAATGGATGGTTATTGGTTAAACCGGTTTTCAACAGAAAGGCATTCTGGCTACCAATTGCAATAATCAGCCCACCAGAAATCACGGCACCCATGACGAATACACTGACAAACTCAAACATTATCACTTCCTGCGTTGTTCTAATCGTTTAAGTCAACGATAATGGAAATCATCGCCAGTTTAATATAAAGAAACAAATAGTCAATATAATGACCGATAAAGATAAAACAGCGATTAATGAAGCTATCGCCAAACGCGTCAACAGCTTTCGCAAACAGCACGGTATGTCCCTTGATGAACTGGCTAAAAATGCCGAAATTAGCAAGGGAATGCTTGTGCAAATAGAGAAAGGGCGTGCAAACCCAAGCATAGGGATTCTGTGTAAATTAGCCAATGCACTCGCTGTTTCTGTTGCTGATATCGTCGCTGTGTCAGACGATCCCAAAGTAACGATTCGACAGCCTCAGGATATTCCGACACTTTGGAATGGTGATCATGGGGGCTCTGCTCGACTGCTTGCCGGTTCAAAGGGCGCTATCATGATTGAATTATGGCGGTGGTCCATGTTTCCCAAAGAACAATTTGTATCTGAAGCGCACTCCAAAGGAACCATTGAACTCATTCACATTGAGGAGGGTTGTTTAGACGTTTTGGTGAATGAAGAAACTTATACTTTATCGGCAGGTGACTCAATGACCGCTGAAATGGATGTCGAACACACCTACCTAAACAGCACTAACGAGCCCGCTCACTTCACAATGACGGTTTATGAAAAGTCTCGGTAGGCGTTTCATAACAACAGTGGCGTCAGGGGAAAGTGAAC
>Ga0208813_1000081_pt1 | contig 96052 bp, 83 predicted proteins | sample MalvireepMed_904_FD_184250 | JGI IMG/M metagenome (GOLD analysis project Ga0208813, IMG submission 184250) | Marine viral communities from the Global Malaspina Expedition - Malaspina viral metaG DeepMed_904 (SPAdes) (version 2) | ecosystem: Environmental > Aquatic > Marine > Oceanic | place... | reverse complement strand
CACTTCGATCACAGTAACAGGAACAGAAGCGCCGTCTTCCTGGAAGACACGCGTCATTCCTACTTTACGACCGACTAGACCTATAGCCATTGTTAAAACCTCTCGTGTGTAATCCTATTACTGCCCACTTAACCCAAGCTGATCTGTACATCAACGCCAGCTGCCAAATCTAAACGCATAAGCGCGTCAACCGTTTTGTCAGTAGGGTCCATGATATCAATCAGACGCTTGTGGGTGCGGATTTCGTACTGGTCACGCGCGTCTTTATTCACGTGTGGAGAAATCAGCACGGTGAAGCGTTCTTTCCGTGTTGGCAGTGGGATAGGACCACGTACCTGAGCACCAGTGCGTTTTGCAGTTTCAACAATCTCTGCAGTCGACTGGTCGATCAGACGGTGATCGAACGCTTTCAAACGAATCCGAATTCTTTGATTAGCCATAAATAAATCAAAGCCTCAATAAAAGAGCATTTAAAAAAGAGCACAGAAAATCGCAACCTCCCTGGCACATACCGGGGGTGCGATGTTCTACGTCAACCATTCAGTCCCCAATCGGGACTGTTGTCGAACGCCTTTCACACGGCCAAAGCCGATAAACTCAAAAGACGTGGCCGCGAATTATACCGATTCACGGCCTGGTGTCAAGGCCTTAATGTGTTTTGGCGTAGTCTTCAACCTGCTCCCAAACACGCATTAAATTACCACCCAGAATCATTTCAATTTCTTTATCTGAGTACCCTCTGTCCATCAACCCCTGAACAAGATTTGGATAGCTAGATACGTCTTTTAGTCCAACAGGTAAGGAATCACCAACACCATCGTAGTCGGAGCCAATACCGATATGTTCAACCCCAATCAAATCACGTACATGATCGATATGGTCTAAAACGGTATCTACAGTCGCAAAGGGGTACGGATTATTAGCTTCAATGTCCTTAATGCGACGTTTCGCTTCGTCGCTGTCTTCGCCATATTGCTCTTTTACTGCGGTAATCCGCTTTTTCATCATGTCACGGTAACGGTTGGCCTGCTCAGCCAAAAACGACGAACCAAAGTTAATTTGGATAACGCCCTCATTTTTCGCTAAGGCCTTTAGCATGTCATCGCTCATATTACGTTCAAAACCCGGAGTGTAAGAGCGCAGCGACGAATGCGACGCAATGACCGGAGCGTCACTAATTTCAACCGCCTGATAAAACGCCTCATCGGAAATGTGCGACACATCAACCATAACCCCTACCTTATTCATTTCTTTGACCAATTTTTTACCGAATGGACTTAAGCCATCCCATTGACGGCGAATGTCATAAGAAGAGTCTGAAATGTGATTAGATAATGAGTGAGCCAGAGTAATGTAGCGAATACCGCGCTCATAGAACATACGCAGGTTGTCAAGATCGCCTTCGATAGGAGTGCCGTTTTCCATGCCCAAAGCAATTGACATCAAGCCTTGCTCTTTATTTTCGCGGATATCATCAGTGCTATAAGCCATTGCGAACTTATCTGGTGCACGTCCGACAAGCGCTTCCATACCGTCGATAAGCTCATGAGCCAACTGAACACTGCCGCCACTCTCTTCATAAGAGGCCGGAATATAAATAGACATAAACGGGGCATCGAGGCCACCTTCTACTGCACGCGGGTAGTCAAAATCCCCTTCTGCAGTGGCCTCTGTTACATCTTCCCACTTATCATGAATTCGATAAGGTACATCAATATGTGTGTCTATTAGTAAATACTGCTTCGCCAATTTTTCAGCTTTGTCACTAGCGGTATATTCCGCTTGTTCAGAAACGTTGGTTGCGGCTTGCCCCGCTGTTGCACAACCGGTAATAACGGCCAGTACAGAAGCGGCTATCAGAGACTTCATCATACGTATTCCTCTTTTTATTTTTATACGAGATATACGCAGAGTAGCAAAAGTCTAGCTGTGCCGCATTACTGATACGCTGAAACTTATGACAGCGCCGACAATCAAGGTTCCTAATACCGGTGCCGCCAACCAAATGAGCCACCATTGATCTAATAAAATCACGGGAGCCCCTTACTGAGACTGCTTATTCTTTTGTTCAGAAGGGTCAATCTGAGTTTCAGCTTGCTTTAAATCAGGCAAAAACTCTATAACCCACTCTTCAATTGACTCTGAAACCGACTGTTTGACACTTTGCATCGCTTCTTCAGAAATTTCAGCAATCTGAGCTTGAAGCTCAGCAGTGATAGAATCTCTATTCTCATCGGCAGCTGAGACCGATGCACTGAACAACATAACACCACTGACAACACTTACGATTAACGCTTTCATGATTTTCTCCTTTGAATAAATGACAGTGCGTTAGTTAAGTCACACTATGTAATTCAAAGGTTGTGCCATCTTTTTAAATGTTGCTAACCATTTGTTATATAATCACTTTTTATTTTTAACTGAGAGAAAGAAGATTTCTCAGGTTAGTGTTTTTCACCAACTTTTAGTCAATTTATGACGTTAATGATGATACGTGCTGACTGTGATCATCGCGAAAAGCCAGAGCACCATAAAGCAGTTGTTCGGCGCTGGTGGCTCTGGGGCCTTTCACACTAAGATACTGGCGCCACCGCTTACCTCCGGTCATTCCCTGAAACAGTCCCAGCATATGGCGGGCCACATGCCAGGCGCGCCCGCCCTGTCGAATATGGTTGTCTATATAAGGTATCATCGCGGTAACTACAGCCTCACGAGTTAACTCTGCCGGCTTCGTTTCACTCAAAGAATCAAGCTGAGTAAGTAACCAGGGATTTTGGTAGGCTGCCCGGCCAATCATCACCCCATGGACCTGGTTTAAATGCTGCTTAACCTCATGCAATTCGACAATTCCGCCGTTAATCGCCACGGGGACATCAGGGTATCTTTTTTGGGCCCGGTAAACCCGTTCATACTGCAATTCAGGAATATCCCGGTTTTCTTTCGGGCTAAGGCCTTGCAGCCAGGCTTTACGGGCATGCAAAGTCAGTTGATCAACACCAGCAGCAACAACGGCATCGGTTAATTCATATAGAAAGTCATCAGAATCCTGCTCATCAATGCCCAAACGGGTTTTTACGGTAACCGGAATATCGGTTACCGCTTTCATTGCCTTTACGCATTCAGCAACTTTTTCCGGTTGAGCCATCAAGCACGCGCCAAAGCTACCATTTTGCACTCGGTCAGATGGGCAACCGACATTAATATTAACCTCATCGTACCCCCGCTCTTGTGCCAAACGCGCGCACTCGGCCATAGCCGCGGGCTCCGAACCTCCCAGCTGCAAAGCAACCGGATGTTCCTCTGCATTGAATGCCAGAAAATCCTGCTGACCAAAAATAATCGCACCTGTCGTTACCATCTCGGTATAAAGCAAGGTACTCCTGGTCAGGAGACGATGAAAATACCGGCAATGGCGATCGGTCCAGTCCAGCATCGGGGCTACAGAAAGCTTATAAGAATATGGTTCGGTCAAAACATCCACCCGGTAAAAAGTTAACCGACAAAGTCAGTATATTTAGCAGACTATTTTAACTCAGAATACACCAGTAAGCAGCCTCTTCCGTAAAACCCTTTTCCTTACCCCTAAAACTCTCTACAATGACTAAAATGGTCATAAATTGTAGTCAATAATGAAAGCTCAAGAAGCACAACGACTTATACAAAAAGCTGAAAAACTCTGCCAACAACGTGGTGCCCGCCTGACAAATGCCCGCCGCGAAGTTTTCGCGATACTCGCAGAGCATTCAGGAGCCGTCGGCGCATATGATTTACTTGATCAACTGCGGGAAGTCATGCCCAATGCAAAACCCCCGACAATCTACCGCGCTTTAGACTTTTTACAAGAACAAGGCTTCGTTCATAAAATCACTTCGTCGAATAGTTTTGTTCTTTGCTCGCATTTCGACCATCAACATCCGGTTCAAATGTTAATCTGCAGTTCCTGCGGCGATGTTCAGGAAATTCAGTCCGAAGGGGTTTATGACGAATTGAAACATCAAGCCGAAGATCAAGGGTTTAAGGTTCAGAGCCAAACTATAGAAGCACATGGTTTGTGCACTAAATGCCTTTAATATTAGCGCTATTAAATAATAACAATAGGTAACACTATGAAGCTCAATCATCTTATTGCCACTGCAGCGGTTTGTTTAACCGTTAATCAGGCGGCAACCGCTCAAGCTTTTGAAGATAAATTCCGCCAGCTTAACGATGATAAATTCCGTAGTCCGAACATTTATCGTACGGCGTCCGGTGCTCCCGGACATGCTTACTGGCAACAGGAAGCGGACTACAAAATTGAGGTTGCTCTGGACGATGAGAATCAGAGTATTACGGCACAAAGCACCATAACGTACACCAATAACTCCCCCGATACTTTGCGCTATTTATGGGTTCAACTTGACCAGAACCGCTTTAAGAAAGACTCCATTGGGCCGCAGAGTCAAGCCTCCGGAGATTTAGACCGAGTTAGCTTTTCCAGAATGGAAAGCATGCTCACTCAGGAAGAGTTTCCGGCCGGTTATGAGCTTACAGAAATCAGTAACGAAGATGGTGAACCTTTAGCACATTACGTTAATGACACTATGCTAAGGCTGGATCTGGATGAGCCCCTTAAAAGCGGCGAAAGTGTCACTTTTAATATCAACTGGCAGTTCAATATTATCGAAGCTGAAGTACTTGGTGGTCGCGGCGGTTATGAGTACTTTGAAGACGACGGAAACTACCTGTATGAGATGGCACAGTGGTTCCCTCGTATGGCCGCATATTACGACGCTGAAGGTTGGCAGAATAAACAGTTTATCGGCAACGGAGAGTTCGCTTTAGAGTTTGGTGATTATCGCGTAGAGATAACGGTTCCGGCGGATCATATTGTAGCCTCTACTGGTGTTTTGCAAAATCCCGATGAAGTACTCACTTCTACTCAGCGTGAACGCCTGGAAAAAGCCCGTAATTCAGACAAGCCGGTAAAAATTGTCACTGAAGAAGAGGCATTAGAAAATCAGAAGGAAAGCACCAGCAATACTAAAACCTGGATTTTCGAAGCAGATAAAGTTCGTGACTTTGCCTGGGCTTCGTCGCGCAAGTTTATCTGGGACGCGCAAGGTTACAAAAAGAACGATACCAATGTGCTGGCTATGTCGTATTACCCTGAAGAGGGCAATCCATTATGGGAACGTTACTCGACCGCTTCTATTATTCACACAATTGAGCACTATAACGATTACAGCTTTGACTATCCTTATCCTGTCGCTATATCGGTAAACGGCCCTGTTGGTGGTATGGAATACCCGATGATTACCTTTAATGGTCCGCGCCCTTACGTTGATGAGGATTCAGGTGAGAAATACTACTCTAAACGCACCAAATACGGTCTAATTTCTGTAATCATCCACGAAATTGGTCACATTTACTTTCCTATGGTAGTTAACTCTGATGAACGCCAGTGGACCTGGATGGATGAAGGTATCAATACTTACCTACAGTTTCTGGCTGAACAAAAATGGGAAAAAGATTATCCGTCGTGGCGCGGTGAACCGCGTAACATTACCAGTTACATGGCCAGCAGTAACCAAATGCCTATTATGACCAACTCAGAGTCGATTCTGCAATTTGGTAATAATGCCTACGGAAAGCCAGCTACAGCACTTAATATATTACGTGAAACTATCGTTGGCCGTGAGCTCTTTGATTTCGCTTTCCGTCAGTATGCGCAGCGTTGGAAATTTAAACGTCCTACACCAGAAGACTTATTCAGAACCATAGAAGATGCTTCCGGCGTTGATTTAGACTGGTTCTGGAGAGGCTGGTTCTACTCTACTGACCATGTCGATATCGCCCTTGAGCAAGTCAATCAGTTGACTATTAATACGCAAGATCCGGAAATCGAAAAAGCATGGCAAGAACAGCAAGAAAATGCTGAGCCAGAGTCTTTGACAACTCAGCGTAATGCCGACGTTAATTATAAAATTCATCAGCAACCGGATCTTACTGACTTTTATAATGAGAACGACGACTACACTGTCACTAACGCTGACCGAAACAAATATCAAGAGCTGATAGAGGGGCTTAACGAAGAGCAGCGGGAAATGCTGAAGAACGGCAGCAACTTCTACGTACTTGATTTCGTCAATAAAGGCGGCTTAGTTATGCCTATTTTACTAGATCTTCAGTTTGAAGATGGCAGTAAAGAACATGTTCGCATTCCGGCCGAAGTATGGCGTCGCTCTCCAGAAAAGGTGAGCAAGTTATTAATTCGCGATAAAACTTTGACTCAAGTCGTTGTTGACCCTAACTGGGAGACGGCAGATGTTGATACCAGTAACAACTACTGGCCAGCCAGAGCAGTGCCATCCCGGATTGAACTGTTTAAGCGTGAAGACCGTAATAAGAGCATGATGGAAGACTTCAACGAGGAGTTGGAGTCGGGCAACGATGATTAAACTTGTTGCTGCTATTGTTTTTTTGTTCGCGCTGATACCTTCTGTATCAGCGCATCGCTATTTTTTTGGGTTAACCGAAATAAGTGCGAATAAAAACACCCAAGCAATAGAAATTATTCATCAGTATACTTTGCATGACGTACAACAAGTGCTTAAAAAGCGGCTGGGAAAGGCTTTTAGACTGGAAGAAGAAGGTTCTGAAAAACATATCAGAGACTGGATAACTGAAAAGTTTCAACTGGTAAACTCGCAAGGAAATAAAGTTGAGCCAAACTGGGTAGGTTTTGAAGCTGACTACCAGAAAATTTGGGTTTATCAGGAGATACCGAAGCGTGATAACCTGTGTGGGTGGGATGTTTCAAATAAGCTATTAATGGATAGCTTTTCTGCCCAGGTAAATACTATCAATGTCGTCGATGATCATGGCAATCGTAGCCTAATTCTGACCATTGAAAATACATCTGACACAATTACGTGCCAGCAAGAGATAAAGGAATAGAAAATGAATGCCGAGTTCGTAAACCCATTTCTTCAAGCACTGCAAAATGTCTTGTCGATGATGGCTCAAATGGAATTGAAGCCCGGTAAAGCTCAACTAAAAAAGGATGAGTACGCGCGGGGCGATGTATCAGGCGTCATCGGTATGGTGGGCCCACAGATAAAAGGATCATTCTCAATTTCATTTGAGGAAAATCTGGCCTGTGAAATCATGAATAAAATGTTAGGTGAGTTACCAAACTCAATTAACGAAGATGTCTGTGATATGGTCGGCGAAATCACGAATATGGTTACCGGCGGAGCCAAAAAGACACTAGGTGAAAAAGGTTACGATTTTGATATGGCTACTCCAATTGTGGTTTCAGGTAAAGACCATACCATTTCTCATAAATCTGAAGGCTCAAAATTAATCATGCCATTCAACCACGTTGCCGGCAAAGCTTACATAGAAATATGCTTCGATAAAATCAAATAGCGACGACTAATAACGCTCGTCGCTGGCATGGCGGGCATAGTTGTCAAACCTCGATAATTGCCCATGGAATTTCAATTCAATTTTACCAATAGGCCCATTACGCTGTTTGCCGATAATGATTTCAGCTAAGCCCTGTTCAGCTGAGTCTGGGTGGTAAACTTCGTCACGGTAAATAAACATAATAACATCAGCATCCTGCTCAATAGAGCCAGACTCACGCAAGTCTGAGTTAACGGGTCTTTTATCGGAACGCTGCTCAAGTGAACGGTTTAACTGAGACAGCGCCACCACAGGCACTTCCAGCTCTTTCGCTAACGACTTCAAAGAACGAGATATCTCTGCAATTTCCAGCGTTCGGTTTTCCGACATGCCCGGAACCGTCATTAGCTGCAGATAATCCACCATAATCATGGATATTCCCTTATGCTCTCTATGAATCCGGCGAGCACGGGAGCGCACTTCGGTAGGAGTTAAGCCAGATGAGTCGTCTATGTAGATATTATTTTTATCATTTAGCATGTTCATGACAGACGCGATGCGAGCCCAGTCGTCATCTTCAAGCTTACCGGTACGTACTTTATTCTGATCTACCCGACTAAGTGACGCCAGCATACGCATCATCAGCTGCTCTGCGGGCATTTCCAAACTAAACACCAATACCGGACGGTCATCATTGAGCGCAATATTCTCTGCCAGATTCATGGCAAAGGTCGTTTTCCCCATAGACGGACGTGCCGCTACAATGACCAGGTCAGAAGGCTGAAGACCAGCAGTCATCTGATCGAGGTCAGTAAAGCCGGTAGAAACACCGGTCACGCCGTTATTGTTTTTCAGCTTACTCAACTGCTCAATACGGCTAACCGTACGCTGCAGAATTAAATTGATACCTTGCGGCCCTTCGCTGGAACTGACTCGCTTCTCAGCAATTTGAAAGACTTTTGATTCCGCCAGATCAAGCAATTCGGCGCTGCTTCGCCCCTGAGTATCGTAACCTGACTCAGCAATATCATTTGCCGCACCAATCATTTCCCTTAACACCGCTCGTTCGCGGACAATGTTTGCATAGGCTAATATATTTGCCGCGCTGGGGGTGTTTTTCGCAATTTCTCCAAGGTAGGCAAAACCACCTATTTGCTCAAGCTCCCCAGCCGTTTCCAAGTTTTCGGAAACTGTCACCAAATCCATTGGCTGACTGCGTTGAGCAAGCTCATGCATGGCTTTAAAAATAAGCCTATGCGAACGATGATAGAAGTCTTCAGCGATGACGCTACCGGCAACATTGTCCCAGGCATCATTATCGAGCATTAAACCGCCAAGAACGGATTGTTCAGCTTCAATTGAATGTGGTGCCGAGCGCAGTGCTTCTATTGACGCGTCGCGTTTTTTTGACTTCTCTGCCATGGGGAAAGTTGTCTCGCAAAGGGAAATAATAAGAGGGGATTACTATACAAAATCCCCTCTTGTTTAGAAAGCGAAGCAACGCCTAACAGCACGATTTAATTTTTATCGAGTGTTATTTCACCACTAACCGTTGTTGCAGATATATCCGCACTGCCTTCTCCTATCATAAACTCCAGATTAGATGATGGGCCCCATTCGGCTTCAATAGCTTTATCTTTTGTTAAGTAATTGGTAATTTCACCACCGGCGTTAGATTTCAAGTTGAAGTTTGCGTGAATCTCGCCCTCCCACTTAAAAGTTAAGTCGCCGCTAACTGAGCTCGCCTCCAGGCGTGCATTTTCATTCAGGGCTGCGGTTAGAGTGGCATCACCACTCACGGTGGTCATTTTCCCTTTACGTAATGTTCCAATTTTTGCGTCAATATCTCCGGAAACCGACTGAGCAGTAAACTCAGTAATTGAGTCAGACTGACTTGTAATATCGCCACTCACAGATTGATAAGTCGCAGCGTCAGAACTATTCCGAATATCCATAATATCGCCGCTTACCGTCTCAAAACGCACATCACCTTCAATATCTTTTGCATCGATGTCACCACTAACGGTTTTTAACAACAGACGGTTTTTAATTTTATTGACACTAACGTCCCCACTGACCAGCCTAATTTCCAAGCCACCGTTAAACTCATTTGCAATAACATCCATGGACACACCATTAACTTTGATATCCATTGACGCTGGTAGATAAATTTTTAGGTCGGAACCGCCGTCATCAGATGAAAAACTGAACCCTCGCTCTTGCGGTGTTTCAACATTAATATGAATACCATTACCACGTTGTTCGAAAATAAACTTCTCTGTCTTCTCATCCAGTGTCCCAACCACTCTAATTTCATTTTTTTCGTGCACAATGAGTTCTACTTTGCCTCTCATATTATCGATTAGCACTCTTGCTCCTGGCGAGACCGATAAGGTTTCATCGACCTCTTCCTGTGCCAGTACTGTGAAACTCAAAGTTAGTAGCAATAATCCAACTAAGTATAATATTCTGTTCATTTCTTTCTCCTGTTTATATTTCTCGTAAATTATTATTCAACGTATAAGACTGATTTAGTAATTTCAGCTCTTGCTCATTTACCCAGCGTAACAATTCCAATAAACTCGGATCCCCGGGGCTAAGCCTTAACGATTCAGTAATGTCCTGCCTGGCTAACGCCAATTGCATTAGCTGAGCTTCAATTTCACCATTAAGTTGATGATACCCCGCCATTTCATAACCTGTGCGTAGACTATACAGCTGCTGTCGCTGTTCAGCATTCATTTCTTCAGCTAACAAGTAGAATCCGGATACCGTTTTTTCTGCTGGCGGCAAAGAACTGAACAGCCATCCAGTCATAAAGAGAGCAATCAAAAAACTGGCGGCCAAGGCTCCTTGCCAAAAAGTTGTTTTAGACCTTCTTCGCGATATCGGATAATCAATTTGCCTTTCAATTTCGGGCCAAAAATCTTTGCTAGGGTTAATCCCGCTGAGCTTAATTTCTTCGAGTCGACTTTCGAACTTTTGGTACTCTTCATTATTTGCCATCCTGAAGTGACTCCTCCAATTTTTTACGGGCCCGGTGAAACTGTGCTTTACTTGTCCCCACTGCAATTCCCAGCCAATTCGCAATTTGTTGATGAGATTCTCCCTGCAACGCATGCAAAACAAAAACTTGCCGGGTTTGCTCAGGGAGCTTAAAAATCAATCTATCGAGTTGATGAATATCCATCTCCCCTTCATCAAACTCCTCATGGGCCTTATGCTCTTGAGATAAAAACCTGGAAAACCAACGGTTTCGTTTGCGCATTTCAGTCAGACAGATATTTGTCGCTACACGATAAAGCCAACTGCTAAACTTTGCCTCGCCACGAAAAGAGCTAAGTTTCTGCCAAAGTTGCACGAACACTTCTTGAACGACGTCATCCGCCAATGTTCTGTCTGCGCACAAACGCAATACCAGCCCGTATACTTGCCGTATATATAAATGATATAGGCGCTGAAAAGCTTCTACATCACCCTGCGCAGCCAGTCGCACATCTTCACAGGCCGTTTCGCTTTGCAAGGCTCTCTCCCTAGGCACACTTTATTATCAATATAGTAGTTTAGACGACACAGACATCAGGAAGGTTTACAGGAAACATTTTTTCCCCAAAAAAAAAGCTGCCCGGAGGCAGCTTTTTGATAAAACCGTAACGACTTATTCAGCCGGTACAACTTTCAATGTAATGTTTGCAAATACATCAGCGTGCAAGTGCAGTTCAATATCAAACTCACCGACTTCACGTAATGTACCATGCGGCATTAATACTTCGCTCTTCTTCACTTCAACGCCAGCAGCTGTTACTGCATCTGCGATGTCGCGAGTACCGATAGAGCCAAATAGTTTGCCTTCATCACCAGCTTTAGAAGCAATAGTTACTGCATCTAAAGCATTTACTTTTTCAGCGCGAGCTTGAGCAGCAGCTAATTGATCCGCTAATTTCGCTTCATACTCAGCACGACGTTGTTCGAATAGATCAACGTTGCTTTTGGTTGCAGGTACAGCTTTTCCCTGTGGGAAAAGAAAGTTACGTGCGTAACCAGATTTTACACTGACTTGATCGCCAAGGCTTCCCAAGTTAGCAATTTTATCTAACAAAATGACATTCATTTCTCGCTACCTCTACTTTTGGTAATCGAACCGGTGCTAGCTTACTGATGTGAATCAGTATAAGGCAGCAGTGACAAATAACGAGCACGCTTGATAGCGCGCGCTAACTGACGCTGATACTTAGCGGATGTTCCAGTAATACGGCTAGGAACGATTTTACCAGTTTCAGTAATGTAGTTCTTAAGCGTAGCGATATCTTTATAATCAATTTCTTTTACGCCATCTGCTTTAAAGCGGCAGAATTTGCGGCGACGAAAAAAACGAGCCATGATGGTCTCCTTAAATCAATTCGAGATGCTGAGCATGAAGTACCAAACGAGGTGAGCCATTGCTATCCTCGTGACGGTGCAGAAAACCTTCTGCCAGAACTTCACAACCCACCGTCAATTTTTCTAACCAGTGTTGTAAACCTTCACCACTTAAAACGACCTGAATACGCACATAAGATTGACGATTCATACCAGCTTCCGGTTGCATAGACCGATGTTCAATCACTAATTGTAAATGCTCAATACCTGACGGGCTGGTTTCCAGCTTAGGTACTTTGCCAAGTGTTCCGGTTAAATGCAGTCGATTCATAAGGGCTATTGAAAGTCAGCAAGCTTACGCTGCTTCACTGTCACCTTTACGATCTTCCTTCGGCTTAGTCAGCGGCGAAGGCTCAGTAATAGATTCTTTTTTGCGCATGATCATATTGCGCAATACTGCATCGTTATAACGGAATGCAGTTTCAAGCTCTTCCACAACCTCTGCAGACGCTTCAATGTTCAACAGAACATAATGCGCTTTGTGCAGTTTGTTGATTGGGTAAGCCAATTGACGACGGCCCCAGTCTTCTAAACGATGGATTTGACCACCACCTTGCTTGATCGTTTCGCTGTAGCGCTCGATCATGCCAGGTACTTGCTCGCTCTGGTCCGGGTGGACCATAAATACGATTTCGTAATGACGCATTACAGTTTCCTTTTGGTTCGTATAGCCTCAGTTTAGCTCAGCCGCACTAACATAGAAGCAAGGAACACATTCAGTAAAATGAAAATATGGCTGATTTAAGCCGCGCGATACTAACTAAAATGAACGCCAATTGCAAATTAATCGGCGTTTTTATGGGCTTTTTCAATGCGGGAGCTGAGTAAAGCAACAACGCGGTCGGCCAATTCGTTTGCTACGGCTTTGTCGCCACGAACCACAATATTGTCTACGATTTTGCCCTGGCGACGAGCTGTAGCATCAATTTGCACCGCATCCTGCTGTTCAGCGAATACAAGAGTGACTTGCCATTCAGCATTACTATCCTCGACTCTGTGCCATTCGTGCCTGACATCCAGTCGATTACTAATATCAAAGGCAAGGTTTTGCACAGACTGGGTTGCGTCATCCTCAACGTCAAAATGAAAAGCGACATAGGGTTTCTCTGAACGCAGCCAGGTTGGTGATTCCCAGTTAGGCGTCCAACTGACAAACAATACTGCGACCATTGCTAAGGCAATGGCTATAGGCAAAAGGCGACGTTTAAGATCCATTGCGCTGTCTGACAACCTCAAATAAGCAAACACCACTGGCTACAGAAACATTTAAGCTACTGACACTACCAGACAAAGGAATGGAGACTAAATCGTCACAGGTTTCGCGGGTAAGACGTCTCATACCTTTACCTTCGGCACCCATAACCAAAGCGACAGGCCCTCTGTAATCAACATCATAAACAGATTGAGTTGCTTCGCCTGCTGTGCCGTATACCCACACGCCCAATTCCTGTAAGTCACGAAGCGCCCTGGCTAAGTTGGTGACCACAACAAGAGGAACGTTCTCGGCAGCACCCGACGCCACCTTACGCACGGTTGGAGTAATTTGAGCCGACTTGTCTTTTGGTACAATAACGCCCGTAACGCCTGCTGCATCGGCCGTGCGCAGGCAAGCACCTAAATTATGCGGGTCGGTCACGCCATCGAGTATTAAGAACAACCCGGCCTGCTGACTTTGTTCCAGTAATTTAGGCAAGTCGTGCTCAGTTAAAGTAGGCGGCGACTGAACGGTCGCCACAACGCCCTGGTGGTTACCGCCTTCAGCTCGTTTTTCCAAAGCTTGTTTAGGCACCCATTGAGGTCTGACGCCAGTTGCATGGCATTGATTGACAATGTCACGCACCGAATCATCCTGACGCTCTTTAGAAACGTAGAGCTCTACCAAACGGTCTGGATGATTTTTTAATATGGCCCGCACCGCGTGCAAGCCAAATACGGTCACTTTTTGACTCATGACTTGCTACGTCCCTTATTGCTGCTGCGACTACCGCTTTTCCGCTGGCCGCCTTTTCCACGAGACTGTCCTTTTCTCTTACCTTTGCCTGAACCTTTAGCTGGCATATTTCGTTTCTGGCCACCCGGACTCGTCGCTTCCAGCAAAGTTAAATCAATTTTACGATCGTCCAGATTCACGTCTTTCACTTTGACTTTCACATTATCACCCAGACGGAAAACGCTGTTGCTGTTCTCTCCGATTAGCATTCCTTTTTGCTGATCAAAGTGATAGTAGTCGTTGTCGAGGTTACTAATATGAATAAGACCGTCAATTTGGTAGTCACTTAAGCGCACGAACAAGCCAAAATTGGTGACTGAGGAAATAACGCCCTCAAACTCCATACCAATATGGTCTAGCATGAACTCACACTTCAGCCATTCGTCAACCTGGCGGGTAGCATCATCTGCACGTCGCTCGGTCATTGAGGTATGTACACCCAGTTCATCCAATTGCTTATCAGAGTATGCCCATGCACCCACTAAGCCTTTCTCTTCACCTTTTTTCTTGCGCAAAATTGCTTTTATCGCGCGGTGCAAAATAAGATCCGGGTAACGACGAATAGGTGAGGTAAAGTGCGCGTAAGACTTCAATGCCAAGCCAAAGTGCCCTTTATTCTCTGGTTGATATACCGCCTGCTGCATAGAGCGCAACAACATGGTTTCAATCAGTTCATGATCCTGACGATCTTTCACTTGCTCAAGCAAAGTCGCATAGTCTTTCGGAGATGGTTCATCACCGCCTTCCAGGTTCAGACCCAGTTCACCAAGAAAACTGCGGAAGTTGTTCAATCGTTCATCAGCCGGAGTTTCATGCACGCGGAACAACGCGCCAACTTCTTTATCTGACTCAATAAGCTGAGCAGAGGCCACGTTTGCCATAATCATGCACTCTTCAATAATTTTGTGAGCAACATGACGTTTAACCGGTTCGATACTCTCAATTTTACGCTGAGCATTAAAAATAAAGCGGGTTTCCTGCGTATCAAACTCAATAGCTGAGCGGCGCTTACGAGCTGCACTTAATGCGTTATAAAGTCGCTCCAGTTCCTGCACATTGTCCATGACATGCTGGTACTGCTGTTGCAGTTCTTCATCGCCATCAAGTAGCTTTTTAACTTTATTGTAAGTCAGTCGCGCATGGCTTTTCATTACTGCCGGATAAAACTCTGTGGACTTGAGTTTTCCACGAGGTCCCAATTCCATTTCTGCAACCATGCACAAACGGTCGACATCGGGGTTTAATGAACACAAACCATTAGACAGTTTTTCCGGTAGCATTGGAATAACATTGCTGGGGAAATAAACTGAATTACCGCGTTCTGTTGCGGCTTTATCAAGAACGGTGTCCGGACGAACATAGTAAGACACATCGGCAATTGCTACCCAAAGGCGCCAGCCTTTTTCTTCCTGCACGCAGCAAACGGCATCATCAAAGTCGCGAGAGTCTTCACCATCGATAGTAATAAGCGGCAGGTCACGTAAGTCTTTACGACCCTCGTAGGCCTCGGCTGGGACTTCTTCGCTATATTTTTTCAGCTCTTCGTCAACTTCAGTTGGCCATTCGGTAGGAATATCGTGCTCACGAATCGCGACCTGAATTTCCATACCCGGTGCCATATGTTCACCCAGCACCTCGCTGACCCGACCAATTGGGCTGGTTCGGCGACTTGGACGTCGGGTAATTTCAACGACCACAAGCTGTCCATGACGCGCGCCATTTTTATCCGCATCAGGAATAAGAATATCCTGACTAATACGGCCATCGTCCGGTACTACTATGCCCAGATCATGTTCAACGAAGTAACGGCCAACAATATTACTGTCGCGGGGCTCTGTAACTCTAACGATACGCCCCTCGGTGCGACCTCGGCTATCTTTACCACTGGTTTTAACCAGTACGCGATCACCATGCAAAACTGAATACATTTGATGATGTGGAATAAACAGGTCTTTACCGCCATCTTCAGTCTGACAAAATCCAAAACCATCTTTATGACCAATGATACGACCTTTGATCAAATCCATACGCTCGGGCAGACCATAAGCATTCGCTTTGCTGTATATAAGCTGTCCGTCGCGCTCCATAGCGCGCAAACGCCGTTTCAAACCAATTGCCTGGCGCTCATCATCTAAACCAAAGTGACGAATGAACTCATCAAACTGAACCGGTTTACTGTTTGAGGTTACAAGTTCAAGCAATTGCTCACGGCCCGGAATTTCAACTTCATATTCTGGCGTACTGTTGTTCTGTTGATTATCTGACATAGAATCCTATTGTAGTTGCACGGTTAAGGAGGACCGATGGGCAACAGTATACGTGCTGAAAGTCATAATGTCAGTGCTTAGCTTGTATTTTGAACAAAACGTACCCATGTACTACTTAATAGGTAAAAAAATGAGTTGTCGAATCGTCTTATATACTCTAATTTGAGAACTGGAACATTTACGAAGATCAAAAAATGCAAAAATATTCAGCAACTACAACCGAATTAAACGGGCTCCAACAGTGGAGCTATCGGGTATTGCTGTGTTTATTACTCATCGTTTTCAGTACAGCCAGCTACGCCGCATCTGGCGAAATTAGTGAAAAACAGCTAACGGCGCAGCAAAATTCCAACGCTGTTTTCATTGTAGACCTGTCATCGCCTATATCTGAAATTCAGGCAGAAGATCCCGAATTCGATAAAGCAATCGACGCATCCTCACGAGTTTTTCAAAACGTCTTAGCGCTTGCTCCTCTATCTCAGGAGAAAAGCGAACCGAAGCTTACCCAATGGAATTGGCATCTCGTCCGGGGGCCACCCGCTCACCTTTAAAAATTCTGTATTTTTTTAATTTTTAAAGGAGTTTGTCATGAGTGAGTTTAAAGAAATTCAATGGTCTTCTGCAGCCGATAAAATTGCAATACACCACAACTATGAGCATCAACCGTTAATTAGCTGGCACGATAGTGCTACGCATGTTGTTGATGATTTCACAAAAGTATCTCCTCTAGAAATAAAGGAGAGCACTCTGGTCAGCGACGCAGAGCAAAAGCTTCGTAATGCCAACCTCCGCTACGCCTGCATAAAAAATCAAAGTGATGAAATGACAGGTTTACTGGCATTGCGTGAGCTTCACGGACGCAAAGCAACTCAGCTAAGTACCGTCAAGCAAATTGGCTGGCGGGAATTGGCAGTAAAAGAGTTGATGTTACCTCTGGTGGCATTACCACAGGTAAGACTTGAGGACTTAAAGAAAGCTAAAATCGGTGACGCAGCGGCAACTCTCAAAGCCAGTGGCCGCGACTTTCTTCTCGTGATTAACGATGGAGAAGTCTGTGGCGTAGTGTCATCTCTTAGAATAGCTGAATTAACAGGGGAGTCAGTAAACGTTTATCACCTGCCCTCAACTTTTGCGGAAATTATTTCAGCGATAAATCATCATGAGGTCATTGACTGAAATCAATTATATGTCAGAAGTGCTTTTGCGCTTCTGGCATTTTCAGTACTAACTACGAAGGGAAAAACTTGGTGGCGCTGGACGGACTTGAACCGTCACTCCCAGAAGGAACCTGATTTTGAATCAGGCGTGTCTACCAATTCCACCACAGCGCCATGCTTTATAAGGTGAAGGCGTTGCGTAACAAAGCAACGGGACGGAATTATACTCGTCCACTCTCTCTAATCAAGCAATAATTCACTAAAATACCTTATAATCCAACTAACTGCTGATTCCTTATACAGCTAAGAGCACAACTGAGAGTGAAACTGAGGTAGCTGTCAGCCCGCTTAGCTCATGATATGATTAAAACACGATTGAGTTAAATGAGTTTCACATGAGTTCCGCAGCACAGAAATTACACGCCAGTTCCCCCAGTGCCGGCTTTCCCAGACGTTTTGTCTCCTGGGTTTATGACTTTTTAGTCGCCGTAGCTATTATTATGCTCGCTTCAGCCTTGGCTTTACTCTTTGCCGCGCTGCTGACTACTTTTGACTGGTTAGTGTTGCCAGAAGGAATGGATCACGCCGCCTGGTTAGCCCAGGGACCTTGGTACAGCTTGTATCTTCTTTCCGTTGTTTCGCTATTTTTTGGCTGGTTCTGGAAACGTTCGGGTCAAACCTTAGGTATGCGCGCGTGGCGCCTGAAACTTCAAAACCGTGATGGTTCGAGGCTGACTAATCGCCAGGTTTTTATCAGGCTGATTACTTGTTGTGCAGGCCTTGGAAACCTCTGGGTTCTGGTAGATTTTAAAAACAAACGAGCCTGGCATGATTACGCTGCCGGCACCGAAGTTGTCACGCTTTCAAAAGAAGCAAATCAGCTGTTCTACTGGAATGAACTTTAGCCTATAGAGGTACGGCCAATTGTCAGGCCGTACGCCCCCGCATAAAGTAAACGGCCACTCCGGCAAATAAAATACTGGGTAATAAAGCTCCCAGAATAGCCGGAATTTGATAAACCTGAGCCAACGGACCAAAAATTTCATTACTCACATGGAAGCCAAAACCAGTAATAACACCAAGTAATATTCGGGCACCCATTGTTGTTGAGCGCAGCGGGCCAAAAATAAAAGACAAGGCCACCAACAGCATAACCGCTACCGTTATCGGCGCGAAAAGTTTCCGCCATAAAGCCAACTCGTAGCGCTCCGCAGATTGCTGATTACTCTCCAGGTAGGTTAAGTAGTCCAACAGCCCGGTAATAGAAAGCGACTCTGGTTTTATAGTCACCACTCCAAGTTTGTCCGGCGTTAAACTCGACTGCCAAACCATACTAGGCTTTTCATCACGTAACATTCGGATATCATCAAGCTGAGTTACAGTTACCTGCTGCATGCGCCATTTGTCACCACTGAAATTAGCGGTCCGGGCGTAAGTTACTTTTTGCAACTCACGATTGTCATTAAAGTCGTAAATTAATACGTCGTTAAGCCGTCCGGTATCCTCTACTTCGCCAATATTGATAAAGTCCGAGCCATCTTTTGCCCACACTCCCTGCTGAGCAGATATTAAGCTACCGCCGGAAATAGCCTGTGAACGTATGGCCCGGCCCTGAGCTTCCATAGGCGGCGCTATCCACTCTCCAATGGCCATAACCGCGACCATCATAATAATAGCTGACTTCATTACCGCGCCAATAATATTTAAACGCGACCGCCCGGCGGCCATCATGACCACCAGTTCCGAGTTACTGGCAAGCATCCCCACGCCAATGAGCCCGCCGAGTAAAGCGGCCATTGGAAAGAAAGTTTCAACATCGCGCGGCAGGCTGTAAAACACAAAGAGTGCCGCATCCATAACATTGTAGTCGCCGCGACCCACCGCTTTAAGCTGCTCCACAAAGCGGATTAACGAGGAAAGCCCGGTTAATACGGCCAGACTTAAAAGCGATGTCCGTAATACGGAAAGCCCAATGTACTTATCTAAAATACTAAACATCAGTGCCCCCGCGCAGCGCCAAAGCGCAAGTTTGCCAGTAACCTCAACCCGAGCGGACGCCCCTTACCCACCAGAGCCAACCCAAAAATCAGCAAAATGAAGTGTATCCACCACAAGCCAATAATAGGCGGAATAACGCCGTCCCGAATGGCTGACTTAGCTGCCATAAGCAATAAAAAGTACCCCAGATAAATAAGCAGCGCCGGCGCCATTCTTCCGAACTTACCCTGACGCGGGTTTACCCGGCTTAGTGGCACCGCAATAAGTGTCAGTAACGGCATTGCCAGCGGAATAGCAATACGCCACTGTAATTCAGCAATCGCTGCCGGTTCTTTCCGCGATAACAGTTCAACAGTTGGGTAAGCCTCAAGTTTTCGTAATTGCTCACTTGCCTGCTGCTCTTTAATTTGCAATTGATAACTGTCGAACGACATCATCTGATAGCTGTCGTCATCGCCGGCATAACGTTTTCCCTGACCCAGCTCCAGCCATTGCGAGCCGGTTGTTTCACTAATCACTTTGCCGGTTTTGGCCATCACCACACTACCAGACTGTAACTCGCCCTGATTGTGCGTGTGCTGCGCAACAAAAACTTCTTCTAAATCACCATCATCGCCAACACTTTGTACAAAAATAACCGCCTTCTGGTTGCTGGCTTGCTGAAATCGCCCCGGCATAAGCGCGGTAAGTCCACTTTCTGAACGAGCTTTATCTTCTAGTTTTTGCTCCTGATCAAGCGACCATGGCACCAGCCACAAAGTAAAAGACGCGGTGATAATAGCCAGAATCAGTGAGAGCACCAGAGTCACTCGAGTTACGTACCACTCACTGACGCCACAAGCGTGCAAAACGGTCATTTCATTGTCGGCGTAGATACGTCCGTGAGCCAGTAAAATCCCTAAAAACAGGCTAAGAGGCAAAATCAGTGACAATAATGCCGGCAGGTTCAACGACAACAGTTGAAAAATAATAGCGCCCGGTATGTCCCCTTCTGACGCATCCGATAACACACGGACAAATTTCTGACTGACAAAAATTGTCATCAGGATAAAAAGTACAGCAAGCTGCGACTTCAAGGTTTCACTGATCAAATATCGGAATATGCGCACTGGCGTTCACTCATAACTTAGGTTTTTACTGGAATAGCTGTGATTTTTAAGTAAACTTGTTATTTTAACAACAAAGTGTCTTTATAGCGAAACTATAGCAGGCATTGAAGCCACCTGAAACAGGAGCACTGTCATGGAGTTCAGCGTCAAAAGTGGTAATCCGGAAAAACAACGCTCTGCTTGTATCGTTGTTGGCGTATTTGAACCTCGTCGTCTGTCTGGCGTTGCCGAACAATTAGACAAAGTCAGTGATGGTTATTTAAGCAACCTATTACGCCGCGGAGACCTCGAAGGTAAATCCGGTCAGGTTTTGCTGTTACATCATGTCCCCAATATTCTTGCCGAACGGGTTTTACTGGTCGGCTGCGGTAAAGAACGCGAACTTGATGAGCGTCAGTACCGCCAAATTATCGCTCGTACTATGAACACGTTGAACGAAACAGGTTCAATGGAAGCGGTGTGCTTTCTCAGTGAACTGCACGTTAAAGGGCGCGATACCTACTGGAAAGTTCGCCAGGCAGTAGAGGCAGCCCGGGCAACATTGTATAACTTTAATGAGCTCAAAAGTAAAAAAGAAGAGCCTCGCCGCCCGTTACGCAAATTGGTTTTTAACGTTCCAAGCCGCAAAGAGCTGGCTTTGGGCGAACAAGCTGTGCAGCACGCATTAGCGGTGGCAACCGGAATGGATATTTGCCGCAACGTAGCGAATATGCCACCTAACATTTGCACGCCTCGTTATTTAGCCGATCAAGCCAAATTAATGGCTGATAATTACGACAACTTAACAGTTACCACGGTTGAAGAAGCCGAAATGGAAAAACTGGGTATGAATGCATACTTAGCGGTTGGTCGCGGTTCAGAGCATGAGTCAGTGCTCACATTAATGCATTATAAAGGCGCACCCGATGACCAGGCTCCTATTGTGCTGGTAGGTAAAGGTCTGACATTTGATTCTGGCGGTATTTCAATTAAGCCGTCCGCGAATATGGATGAAATGAAATACGATATGGGCGGTGCAGCGGGCGTTTTAGGCGCCATGCAGGCTCTGGCCGAACTGCAACTGCCTATCAATGTTATTGGTGCGGTCGCCGGTTGTGAAAACATGCCGGATGGCAAAGCCTACCGACCAGGTGATATTTTAACCACCATGAGCGGCCAAACAGTTGAAGTACTGAATACTGACGCGGAAGGTCGACTGGTGCTGTGCGATACCCTGACATATATCGAGCGATTTGAACCTGAATCCGTGATTGATTTAGCCACGCTGACAGGCGCCTGTGTTATTGCTTTAGGCAGTCATGCTTCCGCCGTGCTCAGCCAGCATAATCCGTTAGCACACGAAATTCTGAACGCTGCTCAGCAAAGTGGTGACAAAGCCTGGCGCATGCCGCTTTGGGACGAATATCAGTCGATGCTGGATAGCCCGTTTGCGGATATGGCGAATATCGGCGGTCGTGAAGCCGGCACTATTACTGCTGCTTGTTTCCTCTCGCGTTACACTAAAAAGTACAACTGGGCGCACATGGATATCGCAGGCACAGCGTGGCAAGGTGGTAAAGACAAAGGCTCAACAGGCCGTCCGGTTCCACTGTTAACTCAGTTCTTAATTAACCGGTGTAACACCGAGGCAGCTGAATAACATGTCGTCAGCCACCTTTTTCTTAATGCCGGACGGAGCCGAAGATGAGCAAAACCGGCTTATCTGCGATAAGATAGCGCAACTGTACCGAAAGCATAAAAAGTTGCGGGTCTGGGCCCGCAATCAACAACAGGCTGAAGCTCTGGACGAGCTTTTGTGGCAACAACCAAGTGATGCTTTTATTCCGCATAACTTACACGGCGAAGGCCCGGCTACAGGTGCTCCGGTAGAGTTTTGCTGGCCTGAGGCCGATGCAGTAAAAAACCGTCCGGGTTATGCGCTGTTTAATCTGGCGGAAGAAATTCCGGTGCAAGCCCAGCAGAGCCAAAAGCTCTATGACATTGTTCCAGCCGATGACAATGGCAAAAAAACAGCTCGCGAGCGTTACAAACATTACAGGGCGCGCGGTTGCCAAATGCAAACCGAGCCCCTGACATCCGAACAGAAGTAAGGTCATTATGGATAAAACATACTCCCCTGCAGCGATAGAACAAGATCTCTACCAACAATGGGAAGATAAGGGCTATTTCAAGCCCTCAGGTAAAGGCGACTCCTACTCGATTATGATTCCGCCACCCAACGTTACTGGCAGTCTGCATATGGGCCATGCCTTCCAACACACTATTATGGATACGCTGACCCGTTACCAGCGCATGGATGGCCTTAATACATTATGGCAAGTTGGTTCCGACCACGCAGGTATTGCTACGCAGATGGTTGTTGAACGCCAGTTGGCAGCTCAGGGACAAACTCGCCAGGAACTTGGGCGCGACGCTTTCATTGATAAAATATGGGAGTGGAAAGAACAATCCGGTGGCACTATTACCCAACAAATGCGCCGTCTGGGCGACTCAGTTGACTGGGATCGCGAGCGCTTCACGATGGACGAAGGTCTTTCAGATGCGGTCCGCGAGGTCTTCGTAAAACTGCACGAAGACAACCTGATTTATCGTGGTAAGCGCCTGGTAAACTGGGACCCTGCGCTGCAGACTGCCATTTCCGACTTAGAAGTCGAGAACAAAGAACAACAAGGTTCTATCTGGTATTTACGCTACCCGCTGGCCGATGGTGAGAAAACCGAAGACGGTAAAGATCATTTAGTGGTCGCGACCACCCGCCCGGAAACCATGTTAGGCGATGTGTGTGTTGCCGTGCATCCCGACGACGAGCGCTTCGCTCATTTAGTCGGTAAACACCTTGAGTTACCCATTGTTAACCGCCGCATTCCGATAGTTGCCGACCATCACGTTGACAGCGAATTCGGTACTGGTTGCGTAAAGGTAACCCCGGCGCATGATTTTAACGATTACGAAATTGGCAAGCGTCATCAAACTGGCATGATTTCAATTTTCGATGACACGGCTCATGTTATGGCAAAAGCGGGGCTTTACACCAGTACGGGTGAAACGCTTGAAGAGCTGAACGGGTTTAACGGTGCGCTTCCTGAGCAGTACGCCGGTAAAGAGCGTTTCGAGGCTCGTAAACAACTGGTTGCTGAATTTGACGAACTCGGTTTGCTGGAAAAAATTGAAAAGCACACCAACAAAATACCGTATGGTGACCGTGGTGGCGTTCCTATTGAACCGCATTTAACCGACCAATGGTATGTCCGCGTTGAGCCTATGGCCAAACAGGCGACTGAAGCGGTTGAAGACGGTCGTATTGAGTTTGTACCCAAGCAGTACGAGAACATGTATTTCAGCTGGATGCGTGACATTCAGGACTGGTGTATTTCGCGTCAGTTATGGTGGGGACACCGTATTCCGGCATGGTACGACGAACAAGGCAATGTTTATGTTGGTCGCACCGAAGAAGAAGTGCGGGACAAACATAATTTAGGCGATACTCCTCTTCAGCAGGACGAAGACGTATTAGATACCTGGTTCTCTTCCGCGCTATGGACCTTTTCTACTCTCGGTTGGCCAAAAAATACCGAAGACTTAAAAACCTTCCATCCGACCGATGTGCTGGTTACCGGTTTCGACATTATTTTCTTCTGGGTTGCCCGCATGATCATGATGACCATGCACTTCATAAAAGATGAGGATGGCCAGCCGCAGGTTCCGTTTAAGAAAGTCTATGTGACCGGCCTTATTCGTGACGAAGAAGGCCAGAAAATGTCGAAGTCTAAAGGTAATGTATTAGACCCGCTGGACATGATTGACGGCATTAGCGCTGACGAGCTGGTCGCTAAACGTACCGCGAATTTGATGCAGCCTAAAATGCGCGAGAAAATTGAAAAACGCACCCGCAAGGAGTTCCCTGAAGGTATTACCGCTCACGGCACCGATGCACTGCGTTTTACCTTAACAGCACTTGCCTCAACAGGTCGCGATATCAACTGGGACATGAAGCGCCTGGAAGGTTATCGCAACTTCTGTAACAAGCTATGGAACGCCAGCCGTTATGTGCTAATGAGTACCGAGGAGCATGACTGTGGTCTCGAAAACGACGATATGACCCTGTCACTGGCAGACGAATGGATCATTGCCCGTTTTAACAGCACAGTAAAAGACTTTCGTCAGGCTTTGGATACCTACCGTTTTGATCAGGCTGCGGCTATTGCGTACGAGTTTACCTGGAACCAATTCTGTGACTGGTATCTGGAGCTCACTAAGCCGGTGCTGCAAAATGGTACAGAAGTACAACAACGCGGTACCCGCCACACACTGGTGAATGTTCTGGAACAGCTACTGCGTCTTCTACACCCAGTCATGCCTTACATTACTGAAACCATCTGGCAACGCGTTAAGCCGCTGGTTGGTAATACGGGTGAGACCATTATGCTGCAGCCGTTTCCTCAGGTTGAGGACAACGTCAGCCATCAGGCAATGCAGGACATGGAGTGGCTTAAGCGTGTTATTCTGGCTATTCGTAATATTCGTGGCGAAATGGACTTATCACCGAATAAGCCTTTGCCTCTGCTGCTCTCAAATGCTGATGCAATGGCCAGGGGCCGTATTGAAAATAACCAAAGCTTCCTCAGTAGCCTGGCAAAACTGGAATCTATTGAGTTTATTGAAAGCGACGATGACGCACCAGCCAGTATGACCGCGCTGGTTGACACGTTGAAGCTACACATTCCAATGGCAGGTTTAATTGATAAAGAAGCTGAGCTGCAGCGTCTGCAAAAGTCTATTGAGAAAGCAAATAAAGAGTGGCAGCGCCTGAATGGCAAGTTAAGCAATGACAACTTTGTCAGTAAAGCACCTGAAGCTGTCATTGCCAAAGAACGTGAAAAGCTTTCAGAGGCCGAAACAACCCTGAAGCAGTTGCAGGAGCAACAGGACAAAATTAAAGCTCTCTAATTTTGTACAACGCCATTGCTGAACAAAAAAGCCCGGATCATTAGATTCGGGCTTTTTTTAACGTCATCTATTCTAAAACAAAACTTGTAACCTTGAATTGCTAATAAAAGCAGAGAGAGGCTCACTCCTCTCTGTCATCTAAGCCTTCATCGTCAAGTTCTTCGTCTTCAATCAGCGTACCCCAGCCGTCATACTCCACTTCGCACTCATCAGCTATAGCGGCTATTTCACGCACCTGACGGTTTAAAATATCGTTATCAAGCTCGGCGTCTGTTACCGCCATAAACGCAAACCAACGCTTGCCTCGTTCGTCTTCAAACTCGTCGGCATCGTCCACATGATATCCCTGCTTAACCAGTTCAACAGCGGCTTTTTCCAGTTTGGTAAAGTCCTGGCTGGCTAAGTGATGCTCAATTTCATACAAGAGTTCTGTTTCTGCACCATCAGCAATCAAAGCCTGTACAGTTTCTTCACTTTGCGTAAGTAGATCATTAAGATCTCGACTCATGTTTTTTCCTTTTTAGCCTGTTCTTGCTCAATGCTCGCGTTTAACTGCTTAATTTTATCATCCATTTTTTGATGACAGTGAGCACTCAGTTCACGTAGATTCTCTCGCTGATAATTGGCAATTCTCACCGGTTCAAGAAACGCCACTTTTAACACTCCGTTATTCCAGCGGTTCATTTTTATCTTACCGTGCAATTCAGATACACAAACCGGCACTACGTCCACTTGAGCCCGGTACGCAGTATGAAAAGCACCGTTTTTAAATGGCAACAAACCACGTCCATAACTGCGGGTGCCTTCAGGAAACATCCACACCGAAATATCGCGCTGCTTTATCGCATCCGCCGTCTGCCCGATTGTGCCATGGGCTTTACCGGCATTTTTTCTGTCTATAAGGATATTGCCTGCCAACCAGTAGAGCCAACCGAAAAAAGGTATCCATCTAAGGCTCTTCTTGCCAACGGTCACCGTATTTTTTGGCAGCATTGCTGCTATGGTGAAAATTTCCCAGCTATTTTGATGATTACAAATAAAGACATAAGGCCCGCCCTTTTCAATATCCGGGTGCCGGCTGACCTCAATTCGCATCCCCAAAACCCGTATTGCCCAACCAAAAATATGGGCAAAACGATAGGTATTGTTGCGGTGAAACGGCCGGACAATGCAAAACAAGCAGCCTACAACACCGAACACCACAACAAAACCGCCAAGAAACAACCATCGCAACAAGGCTAACATCCAAACTCCCCAATTAATCCTTGTTTTCCTCAACCACTATTTCGTCGACACGTTGTAACCCGCGCGGCAGTTTATTGCCCCGGCGACCACGTTCTCCGTAATAATGTTCTAAATCAGCCGGCTTCAGAGTCAGTTTGCGTTTACCTGCAATGAGAGTAATGGCAGTATCCGGCGCGGCGGTAGCTAAAGCAACCACATACTCCTCGCGGGACTGCGCTCTTAAGGCCGGAATACTAATTAATTTATTTCCTTTTCCTTTGCTCAACTGCGGTAAGTCTGCAACCGGGAAGACCAACATCCGGCCCTCGTTAGAAATAACAATGACTTTGTCGTGTTGCAGGTCATTCACGTTATTCGGCGGCAGGATCTTAGCCCCGGTAGGTAATGTAATAATGGCTTTACCATTTTTATTACGGCTGACTAAATCACTAAACTGACAAACAAACCCGTAGCCTGCGTCAGAGGCCAGCAGCAAATGACTTTCATCTTTTGCCATTAAAACATGCTCGACATTCTCGCCAGCAACCAGGCTGAAACGTCCGGTCAGAGGTTCCCCCTGACTTCTCGCTGATGGCAACAAATGAGCCTCACAAGAAAAGCTTTTCCCCGAAGTATCGAGGAACACCACCGGCTGATTACTCTTCCCCTCAGCCGAAGAAAGATAGCTGTCTCCGGATTTATAACTGAGCTTATCACCTTCTATATCGTGACCTTTGGCTGTACGTACCCAGCCTTTTTTAGAGAGCACAACAGTGACCGCTTCAGCAGGGGTTAAGTCTCGTTCGCTTAGCGCTTTTGCTTCAGAGCGTTCAACAATAGGTGAACGACGTTCATCGCCATAATTCTCAGCATCCGCCAGCAACTCTTTCTTAATTAAAGTTTTCAACCGACGATCAGACCCCAGCAAGGTCTCAAGTTTTTCTCGTTCTTTATTCAATTCATCCTGCTCGCCAGTCAGCTTCATTTCTTCCAATTTAGCTAAGTGACGTAACTTCAATTCAAGAATAGCTTCGGCTTGCTTATCGGTGAGCGCAAAACGGCTCATCAGCTCTTCTTTCGGCTTGTCTTCTGTACGAATAATCTCAATGACTTCATCAATATTCAGATAAGCAATGAGTAAGCCTTCCAGAATATGCAAACGGGCCAGCACTTTATCTAAACGATGCTGCAAACGTCGGGTAACAGTGGTCTGACGGAATTCCAGCCACTCTTTCAAAATGCCCACCAAAGGCTTCACTTTTGGCCGACCGTCTAAGCCGAGAATATTCAGATTAACCCGATACTGCTTTTCTAAGTCAGTGGTAGCAAACAGGTGGTTCATTAACTGTTCGGTATCGACACGGTTTGAACGCGGAACCACTACCAATCGAGTCGGGTTCTCATGGTCAGACTCATCACGTAAGTCTGCAACCAGAGGTAACTTTTTCGCCTGCATTTGATGCGCTATTTGCTCTAAAACCCTTGCGCCAGATGCCTGGTGCGGTAGCGCAGTAATAACAATTTCGCCATCTTCAATACTGTAACAGGCTCGCATTTTAATGCTGCCTCGTCCGGTTTCATAGAGTTTGACGATGTCTTCTGACGGAGTGATTATCTCCGCATCAGTCGGATAGTCAGGACCTTTCAAGACTTCCATAATATCTTCAAGCTGGCTACCGGGCTTTTCCAGTAACATCGCGCAGGCATTTGCTACTTCACGGGCATTGTGCGGCGGGATGTCCGTCGCCATGCCAACCGCAATGCCAGTTACGCCATTCAGCAAAATATGTGGTAACCGTGCCGGCAGTACCTGAGGTTCTTTCATGGTGCCGTCGAAATTCGGTATCCAGTCAACCGTGCCCTGACCCAGCTCACTCAGCAGTACTTCGCTGAACTTAGACAACCGGGCTTCGGTATAACGCATGGCCGCGAAAGACTTAGGGTCATCCGGCGAACCCCAGTTACCCTGACCATCGACCAGAGGGTGACGATAGGTAAAGGGCTGCGCCATTAATACCATTGCTTCATAACAGGCGCTGTCACCATGAGGGTGGAACTTACCCAGCACATCACCCACGGTACGAGCCGATTTTTTATATTTTGCTAATGCAGATAAACCCAGCTCTGACATTGCGTAAACAATGCGTCGCTGTACCGGCTTCAGGCCATCGCCAATATTTGGCAATGCCCTGTCCATAATTACGTACATGGAGTAATTAAGGTAGGCCTCTTCGGTAAAGCGACTCAGTGGGCGGGTTTCTGTAACTTCCGTCGACATTCTGACTTCTCCTTGCTCACAAGTGCTTACAGTTCAGCCAAATCGGCCATGTTACCTTTGCTTTCCAGCCAGGTACGGCGATCACCAGCGCGTTTTTTCGCTAACAGCATATCCATTAATTCTTCCATTACTTCGCCGTCATCAATGGTCAACTGGACTAACCGGCGGGTATTAGGATCCATGGTTGTTTCTCGCAGTGTCAGCGGATTCATCTCACCCAGACCTTTGAAACGCTGCACATTCACTTTGCCTTTACGTTTCTCTGCTTCAATCCGGTCCAGGATACCCTGCTTTTCTGCTTCATCTAGTGCGTAAAACACTTCTTTCCCCACATCGACACGGTACAGCGGAGGCATCGCCACAAAAATATGACCATGTTCAACCAAAGGTCTGAAATGTTTTACAAACAATGCGCACAACAAGGTGGCAATGTGCAGACCGTCGGAATCGGCGTCAGCAAGAATACAAATTTTTCCATACCGCAGTTTGTCTAAATCAACACTGTTTGGGTCGACTCCGACAGCTACCGAAATGTCATGAATTTCCTGCGAGGCTAAAATTTGCTCCGGGTCGACTTCCCAGGTATTTAAGATTTTTCCCCGCAACGGCATCACCGCCTGAAACTCGCGATCGCGGGCTTGCTTAGCAGAGCCTCCTGCCGAGTCCCCTTCCACTAAAAACAATTCACTGCGGCCAGGTTCCTGACTTGAGCAGTCGGTGAGCTTGCCAGGCAGCGCCGGACCCTGAGTTACTTTTTTACGAACAACTTTTTTACTGGCTTTTAAGCGTCGCTGCGCGTTACTAATACACACATCGGCTAAAAGTTCGGCTTGATCGGTATGCTCATTCAGCCACAGGCTAAAAGCGTCTTTTACCACACCGGAAACAAAACTGGCCGACTGACGGGATGACAAACGCTCTTTGGTCTGTCCGGCAAATTGCGGATCCTGCATTTTTGTCGACAGGATATAACTGCAACGCTCCCAGACATCTTCTGGTGTTAATTTGACACCTCTGGGTAACAAATTACGAAACTCACAAAACTCGCGCATGGCTTCCAGCAAGCCCTGACGCAATCCATTAACGTGAGTACCGCCGAGCGTAGTAGGAATGAGGTTAACGTAACTTTCTGAGACCCCTTCACCGCCTTCCGGGAGCCAGGTAACGGCCCAGTCAACACCTTCAGTCTGAGAACTAAAACTTCCGTCAAACGGCATTTCCGGCAACGTCGGTACATCTTTTACCGCTTCCACCAGGTAGTCAGTCAGACCGTCCTGATAGAACCAGGTATCTTCTGTGTCATCTATTTTGTTGCGGAAGGTTATTTTAAGCCCGGGGCAGAGTACCGCCTTAGCTCGCAAAATATGTTTTAGTTTGGTAACCGAGAATTTTGCCGAATCGAAATATTGAGGGTCTGGCCAAAAGTGAACCCGGGTGCCGGTATTTCTCTTGCCTACGGTACCGGTAACCTCCAGCTCGCTGACTTTATCACCGTTTTCATAGGCCATTTCATAAACCTGGCCGTCACGCTTAATAGTCAGCTCAACGCGCTTAGAAAGCGCATTAACAACTGAAATCCCCACACCGTGCAAACCACCGGAGAATTGATAGTTTTTATTTGAAAATTTACCGCCGGCGTGCAGTTTGCTCATAATCAGCTCAACGCCGGGAACCCCCTCTTCCGGGTGGATATCCACCGGCATTCCCCGTCCATCATCTGTCGTTTCGAGAGATTGATCGGGATGCAAAACAACAAGTAATGACTTAGCGTGCCCCGCCAGAGCTTCATCGACACTGTTATCTATAACTTCCTGACCCAAGTGATTAGGTCGAGAGGTGTCAGTGTACATACCGGGGCGGCGCTGAACCGGTTCCAGTCCGTTCAGCACCTCAATGGAGTCGGATTTATAGTCTGTCATGAGTCCCTGTTTTTATTATTGGCTCGATCCGCGAAAAGTGTGCCTCAATTTACCGCTAACTGACGTCTATTTGAAGTAGTAAGGCATAAATTTCTGAACGGCTTCACTGAGTTTTGGTTGAATATGACCTTGCTTTCGACACAAGGTTAACCAGTCAGCCAAAAACTGATTAACCTGATGCTTTTCGTCCCGGTGCCGCATTTCGCGGTTAGGTTGTTGATAACGTGCCGCTAATCGGGTAACACCCTGACTGGATATGATCTCAGCCATACGCACATCATGGTATAATCTTACCGTCATTTTCGCCTGCAAGTAATCCGCCCAGTTTGGCTTTAATTGCTCAATTTCAATATCTGAGGTGTATCGCGATTCACTGACGTTACGTAAATTGAAAGCCAAATTTTCGCCCGCGTAGAGCGTTACCTCAGCTTCAGATTCAAGCTGAGACAGCAGCGGTAAAAGGCCTGCGTAATTTAGTTCGGTTAGTCGGTGCAGTTCCGCAACGTCGACAACATAGCGCTGTTGCATAATAAAACCTCAGTTTTGCTCCTGGTCAGAGAACACCTTATCACGATGTAATAGCAACCATTGTAACCCAATAACACTTGCCGCGTTGTTGATTTCTTCACGTTCGAGCATGCCAATAACTTCTGTTCTGGGTAAAACGTGGACTCGAATATCTTCGTCTTCTTCAGCTAACCCGCCAAAACTGGCAGCCGATTGACTGTCGACTTCGGCAATATAAATAGTCAGTTTCTCGTCGGTACCACCCGGGCTTGAATAATAGCTGGTAGCGTAAATTAGCCGCTTAGCTTTTAATCCAGCTTCTTCCTCTAATTCACGCGTGGCCACTTCCTCTGAGCTCTCGTCCGCGTCAAACATACCGGCAACGAACTCAAACAACCATGGCCCATTTCTGTCGTCGAGTGCACCAACCCTGAACTGCTCCAGAACAACCAGTTCATCGCGGACTGGGTCATAAGGAATAACCACAACAGCGTGCCCGCGTTCCATTAACTCCCTGTTTATCTCCGGACTCCAGTCACCAGAGAACAGCCGATGTTGTAAAGAATAGCGATAAACCGATAAAAAACCTTGATAAAGAGGTGCCTTTTCCTTTACTTTCACATCATTCCGGTGAAAACGAATTGTCATACTTAGTGTCCTTTTTTACATAGGCGGATAAGACAAACATTCTGTTACACTTGAGCGAATTCTGAAACCATGTTTTTCTTAAACTATCTGCGCAAATCATTTACACTGGTAATCATTCAACACTGTATGTAAACTATGCGCAATCATTGAACAATTGCACGTTAAGTAACAGGAAACTGACTACCATGAAAAAGCATATTTTGTCGGCAGCCGTCGGTCTGGCACTGACCACAGTATCTTTTACGTCAAACGCTGAAGATTTGGCTCAAATTTATCGTTTAGCCGTTGATAACGACCCGACCCTATTAAGTGCCGCAGCGGAGCGAAACGCCGCACAAAAAGGCATTGATATTGCCAAGTCAGGATTCCTGCCACAAATTACAGGTGACGCAGGTTACACTGACTCGACCAGCGAATCACCTCTGGTTTTTGAATCCGGCATTCAGGTTTTTGATACTGACAGCAATGGCTGGAGTGCAGGTGTAAGTCTTAATCAAAGCCTTTTTGACTGGAGTGTCTGGAAAAATGCAGATATTGCAGAAAAACAAGCATACCAGGCAGAAGTTGCCTACAGTAACGCTCAGCAAGATTTAATGATCCGTGTTGTTAATGCTTATTTTCAGGCTTTGCAGGCGCGCGACGATTTATCTTTCGCTGAAGCTGAGAAAAAAGCCATTGAACGCCAACTTGAACAAACGAAACAGCGTTTTTCGGTAGGTTTAACAGCTATTACTGATGTCCACGAAGCACAAGCTCAGTATGATAGCGCTGTCGCTAGTGAAATTCAGGCCAAGAATGCAGTCAAAATTGCTTTGGAAGACATTCGTGAAATTACTGGTCGCTACCCACAAGATCTCGCGGCCCTAAACACTGAAACATTTTCTCCGAGCGATCCATCTCCTGACAACATCGAAACATGGGTTAAAAAAGCTGAAAATGCTAACTTGAGTTTACTGGAGAGTCAGGTACAGGTAGAAATTGCAGAGCAACAAATAAAACTGCAGCAAAGTGGACACTACCCTACAGTATCTTTAGAGGCACGCTATTCCACAAGTGATAACGAGCGCACAATTACCGGCGATAATGGACAAGAGCAGACAACGAATTTGCCCCGACTCGACAGCCGTTCGATTGGTCTGAATGTCAGTGTTCCTATTTTCTCCGGGTTCCGCACGTCATCTGAAATTGCGCAAGCACGGGATAACTACGTTGTTAGCAGTCAACAAATGGTGCAGACCCGCCGTAATGTGGAGCGCCAAGTTCGTAACTCTTTTTATGAAGTCTCTGCGTCGATTGCCAGTATTAAAGCATTTCAACAGTCAGTTGTTTCTGCCGAAAGTGCTTTAAAAGCCACAGAAGCAGGGTTTGAAGTAGGTACTCGTACTATTGTTGATGTGCTGGACAGTACTCGTAACCTTTACAATGCAAAACGTAACTTGTCAGAAGCGCGCTATGGCTACATCCGTCAAGTGCTGACTCTGGAAAAAGCCGCTGGACAACTGCAGGAACAAGACCTGATGGCGATTAACAGCAGTCTTTCTGAAAACGTACAAGGCACTGCCGCAGACTAGTTGCGCAGACCGTGGCACCGCCTGACTATTGGCGGTGCCTCATTTTAGAATTTTTATGTTACTATCCGCGGCAAATAGCGAATAATAAGCGACATCAGCTGTGATCGAACCTCCCAAATTTAAATTCTACTTTTTACATCCTAAGTTTTGGCTTACCTGGCTCGGTGTTTTCATCCTGTATAGCGTGTCATGGCTGCCTTATCGGCTACAGCTTGCCATGGGCCGCGGGTTGGGGTTGTTGTTTAAAAAACTCATGCCGCGCCGGGTGAATATAGCCCGTACCAACTTAAAGCTTTGCTTCCCGGAATACAGCAATGAGAAGATCGAGGCATTGCTAACCGAAAATATGAAAAATACCGGAATCGCATACTTTGAAGTTGGCATGGCCTGGTGGTGGCCGAACTGGCGAATTAAACGTAAGCTACACGTCCATGGTGAAGAGCACTTACGTAAGGCGCAGGAGGATGGCAGCGGCGTACTGTTATTGCTCTTTCACTTCCTGAGCTTAGAAGTTCATGCCCGCTTACATGGCTTTGTCGAGCCAGCTGTAGGTCTTTACCGCCCACATAATAATGCGGTCATGGAGTTCTTACAAACCCGCGGCAGAGGGCGTTCAAACAAATATATGATCCAGCGTCGCGATGTTAAAGCGATGATGAGATCACTGACCGAAGGTGATATCGCCGGCTATCTTCCGGATCAGGATTATGGCCGTCGTCGCGTCGAGTTTGTTAAGTTCTTTGAAGTACCAGATGCTTCAACAACCTTGGGTACTATGCTTTTTGCCCGCAACCCGAACTGCAAAGTCATGGTTAGCCGTTGCGTCAGACGTGACGACGGAAGCGGTTACGATCTCTTTTACGAACCGCCCCTTGAAAATTTCCCCACGGGAGACAAGAAAGCGGATGCCGAACGCGTTAATGGTTTGGTGGAAGACGCCATTCTAAAAGCTCCGGCCCAGTACCTCTGGGTTCACCGCAGGTTTAAAACCCGCCCCGACCCTGACATGCCAAGCTACTACAAGTCATCTTCCAATAAATGATTCCAGCAATTGAGCACAGCCTGACGTTCGCTGTCCAGGTTGTGCTCCTCCAATAACTGCTCCCCCTGCAACGCCAGCGAATGACTCTCACAGCGGAAAATCTGAAATGCGTTAATTAAATTCTGAGCGTCCACCTCTGTAAGTAGGTGTAACTGTTGCGCTTCGGTCAGAAGCCTGACGTTATCACTGTATTTGCATAGCTCCGGATATTGATGTGCGTAACGCAGAACCAGGTACTGAGTAATAAATTCAATATCAGCGATACCACCCGGGTCTTGTTTTAAGTCGAACTTCCGACTGTTTCTTTGGGTCAGATGCTCACGCATTTTTTCTCGCATACTAACGATATTCTGACGCAGTTCGTGTTCATCTCGTTGTTGAGAAAGAACACTCCGGCGTATATCCATAACTGTATCCCTTAAAGCCGGAACGCCGAATACAGGCCGCGCACGCACCAGTGCCTGCAACTCCCAGGTCCAGGCGTCGTCGCGCAAATAACGGGCAAAAGAGCTCACCTGCGTCACCAGTAAACCAGCCTGCCCTGACGGGCGCAAGCGTAAATCCACGTCATACAAAATGCCTGCAACGGTACGGGTAGTAAATAAATGCAGAATTCGTTGCGCCAGTCGTAAGTAAAACTGCTGAACTTCAATCGGTCGTTGACCGTCTGTCTGTCCCTGATAATTAGCATCCGTTACAAAAACGAGATCAAGATCGGAACCATAACCCAGCTCCTGCCCGCCTAGTTTCCCATATCCCAATACTGCGAACCCGGTATTATCGATACTGGTTCCCGCGGGCTTCCCATGTTTTTGAGTCAGATGTTGCCAGGCCAGACCGACCACTTGAGAAATAGTGGCTTCTGCCAGCGCACTCAAATGATCACTAACGTTCATCAGTTCCAAAACGCCACTGATATCCGCTGCAGCAATTTTCAGTTGCAGCGCCTGCTTAGCCTGACGCAACGCATCCATTTGAGTTTCCAGATCTTGTTCAGGAATACGTACAAGATATTCGCGCAGCACGGCCGCATAGTCCTTTGACTCAGGTAGGCTGTATAGCTGCTGCGGGTCAATCAGTTCATCCAGAAGTATGGGGTGCAAAGCCAACTGTTCAGAGATCCATGGGCTCGCCATACACAATTTGCAAAGCTGCTCGCGGGCGCCGGGGTTTTCCGCCAGCAGTTCAATGTACGCCGTTCGACTCATAACCGCCTTGATAATAGAAAGCAGCCTTTCCAGTAGCCGCTCCGGGTGCTGATGCTGAATGGCATGCCGGAGCATTATGGGCATTAACCTAGCTAACGCTGAACGCCCTCTTGGGCCCGAACTACGACGGCGGCTCTCCTGGCGAAAGTTTTTAATCAGAGTCCATAATGCCTGAGGTTCATCAACGCCCTCGCTCTCTATGATTTCTATCGCAGCATCATCATCCAGCATGTCCTGCCACAAAACCTGCAAGCCTTGTTCATCCTCGTCATCTTCAGACTCCGCGCCAACCACTTGCTGGAACTCAGCATGAATGCGCTCCATGCACTTGTCTATTTTTCTCTGCAAGGTTTCCCACTCAGGTTCATTCAGCATTGTGCACAACCGTGCGCGGCCAGTTTCATCGCTGGGTAATTGCTGAGTTTGCTGGTCATCAATTTGTTGCAGGCGGTGCTCAATAACCCGCAAATACTCGTAATCTTTTAATAGCTGACTGGCATGCTCCGAGCTTATCAAATCCAGTTCCACCAGGCCGTTCATGGCGATATAAACTGAACGTGTCTGCAGTGATTTTTCCTGCCCCCCGCGGATAAGCTGATGCGCCTGAACAATAAACTCAACTTCACGAATCCCGCCGGCACCCAGCTTGATGTTATTTTTAACTCCCTGTCGGCGGGTTTCCTGGGTAATCAAAAGCTTCATTTTACGCAGCGCTTCAATGGCGCCAAAATCAATATAGCGGCGGTAAACGAAAGGTCGTATCAACTGCTGAAACGCTTGCTCATACTGTTCATCTGCCCCTATCATACGGGCTTTAACCATGGCGTAACGTTCCCAGTCACGCCCCTGCTCCTGATAGTAATGTTCCAGCGCATTCAAACTGGTTACCAGAGGACCCGACTGACCGAAAGGCCTTAACCGCATATCGACCCGAAACACTTGCCCGTCTGCAGTCGTCTCGTCAAGTAACCCAATAAGTGACTGCGCCAGCCGCTTGTAAAAAACCCCGTGCTCCAGATTACGTCCGGGCCCCTGGGTTTCGCCTTGTTCAGGAAAAGCAAAAATAAGGTCAATGTCGGACGAGAAATTCAGCTCTTTTCCGCCCAGCTTGCCCATTCCAATGACCAGCATTGGCATTAGCTGATCATTAGCATCTAGCGGTTTACCGTGACGTTGGACAAAACGTTCAAACAACCACTGCAGACTCTTATTGATTGCTGCATCAGCAAAGGTACTGTAGTGGTGCAAAGATTCTTTTAACGACACTTGCTGCAGGATGTCGGCTGCGGCCAGCTTCGCCATCCAACAGTGCCGTAGCCTGCGGAGGCATTTTTTTGCGTCATCGTCATGCGTTATTTGATTTAACGACTCTGCTATACGGTCACCGTAGCTGTCAGCATCAACCAAACAAATACTCGTTCCACCGTCGTCAAAAAAGTCGGTTAAAAGATGCTCTGGGTAACTTTCCGCAACCCTGCCAATGAACGGGCTGACAGCGAATAATGCCCGTAATATTTGCTCCTGTTCAGCTGTGAGTGTAATACTCTCTGCAACCTCTTTAAAACGTTCCCAGGTTGTTTCAGTCTCGCTCATCAGTTTGTTGTCGGGAGTCTGCATAACCACCTTAATTTAACCAGTATGGTTCACGTTTCAGCGCAGCTTTACGCGAATATTCAAGAGCTTTTAGCAGGGACTCTCGCTGGACTTTTTGCCAGTCCATTAGTTTTTCATCCACTTCGTCGTCGCGGTCCCGAATACGCTCATGTAAAATATGCAATGCGGTAATTTCACGAATACCCCGGGCTAAATCCTGCCACGGCAGCCGGAAGCTTTCTCTCAAGTCAGCATCAAACAAATGTCCGAAGCAAGTTCCCATCAAAAGGCTGTTTTGCAAGGGTGTAAGCAACTTAAGATACCCTTCTTCACTGAGCTTTTCATGCTCAGAAAATGCCGTTTGCACTAGTTGCCAGTCGCTTTTCAAAAGTTGACTACTCCAGGGTAAAACCGGCTGCTCCAGCTCCTCTGTCATTTCTTCTTTCAAGAGAAACTCTGACAATCCCAGTACGGTTTTTTGGTATGCCGCAGAATGCACCAGTTCAGCAACTTCATTCAGGCGAATAACATCCTCCTGACTGTTGACTAAAGATTCATACAATTTGCTGTAACGCTTAAGCGCGCGATGATAAGCACCATCTTCAGCGGTTAACTCATCCAGCCCTTCAAATCGCTTCAACCATTGCAGTTTTGCGGTTATTTGCGAGATGCCGGTCAGCAACCGTCGTTCACCAACCCCGTTCTCAATAAGTTGTTCCAACACAACCCGCACCATTTGCATACCGTCCGCCATTCCCTGTACCGCCCGGACACTGGGTTGGAAGTCCAGGCAGGCTTCATTGTGCTGCCAATGGCGCAAGCCCGATTCCAGCGACCGGTAAAGCGCCTGGCCCACATTTTGCTCAGAGTGGATTGGTACGTAGTGCATTTGTGTAAAAGGCTCCAGCAAGCTTTTTCCGGCCAGCAGATAGCCTCTTGCCGCTTTACTCAACGAGCCTACTCGCGCACCGGCTTTTTTCACTAACTCCTGTGCCAGTCGATAGGCCTCGGTCAAAGAACCTCCCTGTAACTCCAGTTCAATCTCCGCTATTGGCTCTCGCTGCTCGCCCGACTCTATGTATCCCTCATCAAGAACCATTTCGATAACACCTTCACCGCTGGGAAGCCGCCAACGGGTTCGGGTGAAATCGGTAACGAACAAGGTGTCCAAATCGCGCTGAATATCATAAACCGGAAAGTCCTCCGGCCATATTTCGTTATCAAACAAGGTTAAGTCGGGTTTGTCGCTATCAATGTCAATATTATACTCTGGCCTTTGGTGCATGCCGCCCATAACTCGACCAGCCAACTTCACCGTCTGCTCTTTATGATCTTTATCGCTACGTATCCGTAATCCAATATCGAACTGACGTAAACGTAAATCGGACGTGTCAAAATAAGCATTTTTGAGTTCAAACTGCTCTTTGCGGGGTTTTGCCTGATGAGAATCCGCCAACGACTGGCAGACTTCGAGCGCTTTTTCTCGCTGTTCTGGAGCAATCAGTAACTTGAGCTCAACTTCTTGTGACATAAATCGATTCCGATGCGTTTAATAAGTTAGATTAAAGGTACTGGCTTGGCGGCTAACGGTCAACAAACACGGGCATTTAGTTCACTTGACACCAAGGGTGAAAAGTTGCAACGTGAGATCCGACCATGAAGGGTCTTTACCCGCGCAAAAATAAGCTTATACTTGCGCCGATTCCCAACTTTGGGGAAGCACGCCGAGCTTCGGCCTGGCTACACAGGAGATGCTATGTTCAAAGCGAGTGAGGTGCTATCCAAACAGCATCAGGCTGAGGACTTAAAGTCCTTACAGCAGGCAATTACTGACAATTATATTGTTGATGAAGACGAATATATGCGTGAGCTGTTGCCGCTGGTTCCTGCCGATGATGATACGGTTAGCGCAGTAACCGAGCGCGCAGCTAAGTTAGTTGAGCAAGTGAGGGAACAGGCAGATAACGGCGTCGTCGACGCATTTCTGCAAGAGTACAGCCTAGATACCAAAGAAGGTATTATTTTAATGTGCCTTGCCGAGGCACTATTGCGAATTCCTGATGCTTATACAGCCGACGCGTTAATTCAAGATAAACTCTCCGGCGGAGACTGGCAGAAACATATGGGCCAGAGCGCGTCCTGGTTAGTTAACTCAGGTACCTGGGGGCTGGCACTGACAAACAGTGTGACAAACCCTACAGGCAAAGCCATGGAAACACCTCGTGGTGCTTTCCGTCGTCTTGTTCGCAAACTCGGTAAACCCATTATTCGCAAGGCAACCTATACCGCCATGCAAATTATGGGTAAGCAGTTCGTATTGGGACGTACCATTGAGGAAGCCTTGAAAGAAAGCCGTGATAACCGTGACAAGGGTTACACTCACGCTTACGATATGCTTGGCGAAGCCGCATTAACTATGAAGGATGCGGATTACTACAAGCAGCAGTACGTCAACTCAATCAAGACGATCACCAAAGAAGAGTTCAATAACCCGGATGCACCACGGCCAACAATTTCAATTAAATTGTCAGCCTTGCACCCTCGTTATGAAGCATCAAATCACGAACGTGTACTAACTGAACTGGCCACCACTTTGACTGAACTGGTCAAGCTGGCCAAAGAAGCCGATGTTGGTGTGACCATTGATGCCGAAGAAGCCGATCGCCACGAGCTTTCAATGGAGCTGTTTGAGAAAGTCTACCGCAGCGGCGTCTGTAAAGGCTGGCCACGTTTTGGTTTGGTTGTACAGGCCTACTCGAAGCGTGCACTACCAACCTTGTGCTGGATAACCGCACTGGCAAAAGAGTGTGGCGATGAAATTCCTGTTCGTTTGGTAAAAGGGGCTTATTGGGATAACGAAATTAAGTGGACTCAGGAAAACGGTTTACTTGGTTATCCGGTATTTACTCGTAAGTCACACAGCGACATTTCATACCTGGCCTGTGCCCGTTACTTACTAAGTGACGACACTGACGGTGCCATTTATCCGCAATTCGCGACTCACAACGCGCAAACCTTTATGGCCATTCAACAAATGAATGAGACCCACCAGCGTAGAATTGAGTATCAGCGTTTGCACGGCATGGGTGATAGCTTATACGACACCATAATGGAGCAAAATCCAGGTATGGTGGTACGTATCTACGCACCAGTAGGCCCTCACAAAGATTTGTTGCCGTATTTAGTCCGCCGGCTTCTAGAGAACGGTGCTAACTCGTCGTTTGTCCACAAACTGCTAGATGCAGACACACCGGTCAATGACTTAGTCGAGCACCCGATGAAAACCGCGTCCGGCTACGAGAAGTACGCAAACAGCAAAATTCCACTTCCCTCAGAAATGTATGGGGATCGCACAAATTCATTAGGATTGAATATGAATATTCACTCACAAGCAGATGATTTTATTGCAGCGGTTCAACAGTACCGTGACAAACAATGGCAAGGCGGCCCCATCGTCGATGGGAAAACCATAGAAACCGATCACCACGTCAGTATTACCAGCCCTCAGGAAACCTCGAAGCAGGTTGGTAGTATCTACTGGGGTGATAAAAAACTCTCTGAACAGGCACTGAAAAGTGCGAACGCTGCCTACAAATCCTGGCGTAAGGTTCCTACCGACGAGCGAGCGGAATGTTTAGAGAAATTTGCCGACTTAATGGAAGCTAACCGCAACGAGCTTATCGCTCTGTGTTCTGTAGAAGCAGGAAAAGGCTTACAGGACGGGATCGACGAAGTTCGCGAGGCCGTTGATTTCTGTCGCTATTACGCCAATCAGGCGCGTGAACTCATGGGTGGCCCTATTCAGTTACCGGGTCCGACAGGCGAAGACAATGAGCTATTTGTTGAAGGCCGTGGAACTTTCATTTGTATTAGCCCATGGAACTTCCCTCTTGCCATTTTCGTCGGCCAGGTTGCAGCCGCTTTGGTTACCGGTAACTCAGTTATTGCTAAACCGGCAGAGCAAACTGGGCTTATCGCATACCGCGCAGTGCAGCTGGCTTTGGAAGCAGGCATTCCGGGTAACGTATTGCACTTTATGCCTGGCAGTGGTGCCGAGGTCGGTAGCTATTTAACCAGCCAGGAAGACATTGGTGGTGTTTGCTTTACCGGTTCAACTTATACCGCTCAGGCCATTAACCGGGCACTAGCGGCACGTACTGGTCCAATTGTGCCATTGGTTGCTGAAACCGGTGGACAGAACGCCATGATGGTTGACTCTACCGCTCTGCCGGAACAAGTTGTCACCGATATCGTTGCCAGTGCCTTCCAGAGTGCGGGACAGCGTTGTTCAGCCCTGCGAGTTCTATTCGTACAGGATGATGTTGCTGATCGTGTTCTCGACTTACTACGTGGCGCTATGGAAGAGCTGCAAGTTGGTGACCCACTGCTGCATGAAACCGACGTTGGTCCGGTTATAGACGGCATTGCAAAAACCAACCTGGAACAGCACATATCTGATATCCAGCAGGCCGGTCGACTGATTGCTCGCGCGCCACTGCCAGATTACGCTATGGGTGGTACCTTTGTTGCGCCTACAGCGATCGAAATCGACAGTATCAGCCAGCTGGTGAAAGAAAACTTCGGGCCAATTCTGCACGTTATTCGCTTTAAAACAAGTGAAATTGACGAGGTTATCGAGAGTATTAATAACACAGGCTTTGGTTTAACTTTTGGTATTCACAGCCGTAACGAAACCTTTGCTCACGACGTGGCAAGCCGCATTGATGTAGGTAACGTGTACATTAACCGTAACCAGATAGGTGCGATTGTTGGCGTACAACCATTTGGTGGTCGAGGTATGTCAGGTACCGGACCGAAAGCCGGTGGTCCACACTACTTGACCCGCTTTATTACCGAAAAAACGCGTAGTGATAATATTACTGCCGTTGGTGGTAACGCCACCTTGTTGTCTCTGGACGATTAGAGACCAGCAAGAGACAAAAAAGCCAGCGAGAAATCGCTGGCTTTTTACTTTATTCTTCGTTTATTTCTTCGTAACTTTTAGCTCTATCTGGTAATTTTCCAGTTGCGGTTTGAGGCTGTCATTTAAAACGACAATAATTTCCTGCTTGCGCCCTTTTTCATCCACAAAACTCAAACCGGCTAAATCTTTTTCATACTGCTGCAGTACCGGCGGGTGTTCCAACTGATAAGTTCTGGGGGGTAAAATGAGGCGTTTTTCCGTTAACTCAAGATCATTATAAAACGCGGCTGGTTGCAATGGCCTGAATTTCACTACAATTGCCATAACAATAACCATGGTCAGCAGCGCGCCTGTAACAATAATCCACAAGGAAACCGCGTCACCAATATAAATTGCCATCCATATCGCTAAAAAGAAGCCGCCCCAGGCCTGGGGGCGGCGACTATCACGATAAAACGTCAGTGCATTGTTTTCTTTTTTTTCGTCTTTAGAATTCATCGTCACTATGTAAGTAAAGGCTTTCACTACCATCTTTTATCGCAGCTGCCAGGCTATGAATGCGAGGCAAAATGCGGGCAAAATAGAAACGTGCCGTTTTTGCTTTAGTTGCAAGGTATGGCTTGTCGCTTAATAGTGGCTCGGCGGCTATTGCCATTTTCAACCACAGGTAAGCGTAAGAAACATAGCCTACCAGATGCAGATACTCAACCGCCACACTGTTCACTAAGTTCTCATCACCAGCTGCTTTTTGCAGTACTTCCTCACTGACACCATTGAGGATATTTAGCGCCTGCTGCAATTGCTCTCGCTGCTTTATCCATTCGCTGCCAGTAACCGTTTCATCCAGAAAGCTCTGAATTTCTTCATTAAATGGCTGCAGTAGCTGACCTTGTGAACCAAAAACTTTACGACCCAGCAAGTCCAGCGCCTGAATACCATTAGTGCCTTCGTATATTTGAGCTATACGGGTATCGCGAACCAATTGTTCCTGGCCCCATTCTCTGACATAACCGTGCCCGCCAAAAACCTGTTGGCCATGAATGGTCGACTCCAGTCCTGTGTCGGTTAAAAACGCTTTCGCAACAGGCGTCAATAACGCCACCATGGCATCGGCTTTTTGTCTAACCTGATCATCCCCGGCGTATTTTGAACGATCGAGCTGCTGCCCCACCCAGGTAGAAAACGCGCGACCACCTTCGGTCAGAGACTTCATGGTCAGCAACATACGGCGCACGTCACCATGCACTAAAATTGAGTCGGCTTCGGCCTGGTCGTTACGAGTTGCTTTTGCGCCGCGTCCCTGAATACGATCTTTAGCGTATTCCAGAGCATTTTGATACGAACGTTCTGCTGCGCCCAGCCCCTGAATACCAACGCCTAATCGCTCATAGTTCATCATGGTAAACATAGCGGGTAAACCTCGATGAGGCTCACCAACCAGCCAGGCCTTAGCTCCATCAAAGTTCATCACACAGGTTGCTGACGCGTGAATCCCCATTTTGTGTTCAATAGAACCGCAGCTAACATTGTTGCGTTCGGTCAGGTTACCCTGCTCGTCGGATAAAAACTTAGGCACCACAAACAACGATATACCTTTTGTACCCGCCGGTGCGTCAGGCAATTTAGCCAACACCAGGTGGACAATATTGTCGGTTAAGTCATGCTCACCGCCAGTAATAAATATTTTGGTGCCGCTAAGTGAAAAACTGCCGTCTTGCGCGGGAATAGCCTTACTGCGAATAATGCCTAAATCCGTACCGGCATGAGGTTCAGTCAGGCACATGGTACCTGTCCATTCCCCCGAAACCATACGCGGTAAATAATGGTTCTTCAGCTCATCACTGCCATGTGAGTTAATTGCCATGATTGCGCCGGAGGTTAGGCCCGGATATAGAGAGAAAGCGATGTCGGCGCTGCAAAGCATTTCTTCGTACTGAGCAGATAAAGATTTCGGCAAACCCATGCCGCCAAAATCAGGATTTGCCGTTACACCAACCCAGCCACCTTCAGCCAACTGGCGAAAGTTCTCTTTATAGCCTTTAGGTGTTGTCACCTCGCCGTCTTTAAACTTAACACCTTCTTCGTCTGCTTCGCGGGCTATGGGCGCAACCAAGTTTTCCGCAACTTTTGCACCTTCATCAAGAATAGCGCCAGCGGTTTCAACGTCCATCATGTCGGCAAGTTCCGGAGTCTGCTGCCAGTCATCAGCAACGCGGAATACATCATGCAAAACAAAATCCATGTCGTCGCGGGGAGCTCTGTAGTCAGCCATATCATTACCTCTTGTAGAAATTACAAAGCGTTCAAACTAATAATTTAAACGCTTGTTTAAACTGTATCGCACAAGAGTATGAATCCCTTCGCAGGATGTCAATAATTTCTATGGTTGCCAGTCTTCTAAAGCGGGCTGGGAGAATGCCTGTGAGTCTTTCACCAAAACCACCTTTTGCGGTTCTATTCGCAATATTGTCAGCTGATTTAACGCATCGCCCTCGTACAGTCGCTGGCCGTTCAGCTCAATCCACCGCTGAGATGCACTGGAGCGATACATATGGCTGTCGTAACTAAACGCAGGAACCTCTCGCTGAAACGAGCGCGAGAGTTCACTTAATGAAGGGATTACACTAGTATCGGCTCTATTATCATCGCTATTGCTGGTGTCGTTCACTGCCGCTTCAAAACGCTGCAACAAGTCTGGCGAAACAGTAGAAAGATCCAGAGCCTGCCGCTGCGATCCAGCTTGGGCGCTTGGCTCGGGTTCTGATGATTGCTGTTGACCACTGCTTTGTGTGACTTCGGGTTCTTCTTCCGGAACGGGTTCGGGTTCTGCTTCCCATTCAACCGATTCAATACTGGCGGTTTCTCCCCACCGGAAGCCTTCCGCTTCAGGACGTTCAGACTGGTTTGTTTCACCAAGCCAAACAGCTCCGGCAGAGCCCAGCACTGCGCCGAGAATAAGCACCAAAGGCCAAAGTAACCAACTCCAGCTACGGCTGTGTTTATCGTTAGCCATAAGCGAGGCATCAAGCACCGAGGTTTGTTTTAATAATGGCGACTGTTGCTGCTTTAATGCTTTTAATAAGGATGACATTATTTGCTCTCTTTACTCGCTTTTTTCATTCAATCGGGGCCCAAAGTCAGACGCGCGTGATGCCAGCCATGCCATTGTCGCTTCATCTAGTTTCCCGGTTACCCTTAGCCCCTGGCTTTTTTGCAGCTCTTTAAATTGCTCGTCCGATGACTTGCTTTGCCATTTAGAACCCAGGTGTTTTATCAGTTGTTCACGAACCCACTGTTGGTGTGCGTCGTCACTTTCAGCCAGCGGCTGTTGATACAAAATAAGGAAAGCCCCGTTCCAGCCATTAGTATCTATCGCCGTACCATCGGTTATTAAATCGGCGCTTTTATCTCGCCTATAAAGCAATGCCGGGTAATTAATGCTGCGCAGTTGCTGCAGGCTCTGGTTTAACTCAAGACAGACGAGATCATATTGTTCTATCCACTGACAAAAAACAGCATCTACCGGCGGTTCGGGCAAGCCCCAGACACTCGCCAACTCTTTTGCCGCCTGATACTGACTGCTGGACGTTGCGTCCAACGGTTTTTCCGTATCGTTAATCAGGGTGTAACTGCCAACCGCGCTGGCGACAAGAAGCAAAAAAGCCCCCGCCCAACGCCATAAAGCTGAGTGCGGCTGTCTATTCCGACTACCGGTAGTGCCATTCAGCTCAATATGCGCTTGCTTTATATGCCTTGGCAACACTTCGCTACTGGATTCCGTATAAGCTGCCAACAATGCCCGGTCACAATAAAGATTTAATAAGCGGGGAATACCCTGGGTTAATTGGTGTGCCTTCCTTCCTGCAGCAGCAGTAAACAAAGGCCGGTTTGCGCCAGCCACCTGCAGGCGGTAAGCAATGTAGCGTTGCGTGTCCTGCTCTGTCAGCGGCAAAATATGATAGCGGGCGGTAATACGCTGTGCCAGTTGACGAAGCTCCTGTCGGCGCAGTAAGTCCTGTAATTCCGGCTGACCAATTAAAATGACCCGAAGCAATTTACGATCATGAGTTTCTAAGTTGGTCAGTAACCTCAGCTGTTCCAGAACCTGTGGTCGCAAATGCTGAGCTTCATCAATGAGCACCACACATTGGCGGCCATCATCATTAGCTTTCAGAAAAAACTGGCTGAGCTTATCGGTCAGTGTTTTACGGGTCGCAGAGCGCTTTTGATAACGAATACCAAACTCATCGCACAGGCTGGCAAGCAGTTCATCTTCATTCAACATAGGGTTGAGGATGAACGCCGTTTCCGTTGACTCGGGCAACTGCTCCAGTAACGCTCTGGATACCGTGGTTTTACCTGTGCCCACTTCCCCGGTTAACAGAATAAAACCACCGCTGCCTTGTAGCCCCTGTGTAAGATGCGCCAAAGCCTCCTGATGCCGTTCACTCAGGTAAAGGTAATTTGGGTCCGGGGCAATGGAGAAAGGCTCTGCCTGAAGACCAAAATAGTTCTGATACATATCGGCCCGCTACTGTGCTGATAATATTATTTGTTCAACAGTGTAACGACTTGCTTGCACATCGACCAGTGATTCGACATGATCATGCCAAACAAAGTTGAGGTGAACAGTGGACGTATACTTAGTTGGTGGCGCAGTACGCGATAAACTTCTGAAATTACCAGTACACGAACGCGACTGGGTAGTGGTCGGTGCCCGTGCAGAAGACTTGCTGAAACAGGGGTTTCTGCAAGTTGGTAAAGACTTCCCGGTGTTCCTGCACCCCAGTACCCGCGAAGAATACGCACTGGCCCGGACTGAACGAAAATCCGGCAAAGGCCACACCAGCTTTGACGTTTTTGCCTCTCCCGATGTGACTCTGGAAGATGATTTAGCCCGCCGGGATTTAACCATTAACGCCATTGCGCAAAGTGAGGACGGTGAAATAGTCGATCCATACAATGGCGTGCAAGATATTAAAGCGCGCAAGTTACGCCATGTTTCTGAGGCTTTTACTGAGGATCCGCTAAGGGTATTAAGAGTGGCGCGCTTTGCCGCACGTTTTGCCCACTTAGATTTTACCGTCGCCGAAGAGACTCAGCAAATGCTGCAGGAAATGTCAGCCAGTCAGGAACTCAGTCACTTAGTCCCTGAACGGGTCTGGCGGGAATGGGAGAAGTCACTGTTAACCCAAACGCCAACTGTCTTTTTAACTCTGCTTAGAGACATACAGGCGCTTTCTCAGGTGTTACCCGGAATAACCGCCGATGATTCACAACTGCAACGATTGCAAAGAACATCGGCTTATTCCGATTCAGTGACGCTAAGATTTGCCAGCTTATTTATAGAGCAAGAAACCCCTGAGAGCCTGAAGCAGTTCTGCAGGCAACTGGCCATACCGAATCATTATCGTGACAGCGCTTTGCTGGCAAGAAATCATGAAGATTTCATTACCACACCGGAGCTCCCAGAAAAAGCTCAATTGGCTGCACTACTGAAACAAATTGACTACTGGCGCCGACCGGAGAAGCTGGAGCAGTTGCTACAGTTACGGCAAGCTGAATATAGTGAATCTAAGCAGCAGAAAAGTATTGCTGCTCAGCATAAAAAGTTACGTTCGGGGGCAGAAAAAGCCGCAGCGCTTAATGCTGGGACTTTGCAGCAGCAGGGCTTTACCGGTAAAGCCCTGGGCGATGCTTTACGCGAACAGCGTGAGCAGATACTGGCTGAGGCATTGAATTAACCTTCCAGCCAAGAAGTGTCGCTAATAGGCTCTAATTGTTGCGGTGAGTCTTTATGAGTCTGCTGGTATTGCTCCCACAACTGCTCGTAACTCACATTTAAAAGCGGATGCAGGTGGTGCCCGGCTATTTCAGCCAGTGGCCAGAGCACAAAGGCATTTTCAAGAATTTCGCCACGGGGCAACTGCGGTTGTTGCTCCCGAATAACGTCATCATACAATAAGACATCAATGTCTAATGTTCGCGGGCTGAACTTAGCACTGCCCGGAATCCGTCCGTTTTCCTGCTCAATGCGCTTGCATTCAGCCAGAACTTCGGTAACAGAAAGGTTGGTTATTACCTCCACCACCAGATTGTAAAAATCACTTCCGGAAAACCCTACCGAGGCACTGCGAAAAATTCTTGAGCGTTGTTGCCAGGTAAAGCTCTTTGCAATGGCTTTCAACCCTGCCCGAATATGTTTTTCACGATCCGTATTAGAACCTATTCCGAGAAAAACTTGCGCCACAACTTATCCTCTTACCCAAATGGGCTGTCGAAAACACTTCGGCGAACGCTTACAGCCACCGTTTTAGCATTAGGCACAGCTCCGGGTTTAGCCACCCGCACTTCAACGTTCTGCACACCGAATTCATTCAAAATGAGGCTGGCAACGCCTTCAGCAACCGTTTCTATGAGCTGACGCGGCTTCTCTGCTACCCAGGCCGACACTCGCTCGCTCACCATTGCATAATCTAAAGCGTCGTCAATATTGTCAGTAACTGCCGCGCGCTGGTTGTCCCAGCTCATCTGAATATCCAGCACCAACTGCTGTTTTTTTTCTTTTTCCCAGTCATAGACACCAATGATGGTTTCTACGGTTAAGCCTTCAATGCTAACGACATCAATATCTGCTTGTTCCATTTGTGTTAACCCGTGGTAATTGCCCAAAAAACCGCTTATTCTAGGGACATTGAGTTTTAATCGCAGTCTACCTTAACCAACGAGGGATTCGTACCCCATGACAGCGCTTACTTTACTGATGATACTTTCAGCCTACCTTCTGGGCTCTATCAGTAGCGCTGTGGTTATCTGCCGGCTTTGGGGCTTACCTGACCCGCGCAAAGAAGGTTCCGGCAACCCCGGAGCCACGAATGTTTACCGGGTTGGCGGAAAAATCCCTGCGTTATTAACTCTTTGGTTTGATGTTTTAAAAGGTATGGTTCCGGTGTGGGGCTCTTACTTTCTCGGCATTGAGCCCTTTTTCCTTGGGCTAATTGCGGTTGCAGCCTGCCTTGGCCATATTTTTCCGCTTTACTTTCATTTTCGTGGCGGCAAAGCTGTTGCTACCGCCTTAGGTGCTATGTTTCCGGTTGCCTGGGAAATGGCGTTGTTGCTCATTGCCACCTGGTTACTGGTTTTCCGTGTCAGCCGGGTATCCTCTTTAGCGGCTTTAGTAACCGTCTGTCTGGCACCCTTTTATGCCTATTGGATAAAACCCCAATACACAGTGCCGGTTATTATGATTTCGCTATTAATACTCTGGCGTCACCAGGCCAATATTCTGCGCTTGTCCTCCGGCGAAGAAAAAGCCTTTAAACGGCGTCGCTAATATTCACCATGGGTTTCAAATCTGTCATCGGCCATCTTGGGTGTGTTTTCACTGCCAATGGCTCACGTTCTCCCGCTTCTAAACGCAGAGCGCCCGCTAAGGCGATCATCGCACCGTTATCAGTACAAAATTCCGTACGCGGGTAAAATATCTGGCCCTTTTGTTTTTCTAATAAAGCTTCAAGTTTTGCGCGTAAATGCTTATTGGCACTGACCCCACCGGCAACGACCAAACGCTTGTAACCGGTTTCTTTTAGCGCCCGGCGACATTTAATCACCAAGGTATCAACCACCGCATCTTCAAATGCCCGCGCAATATCCGCCAGGGTCTGCTCATCACTGTCATTAGCGGCCAGAGTATTAGCCGCAGAAGTTTTCAAACCACTGAAAGAAAAATTAAGACCTGGTCTGTCTGTCATTGGTCTGGGAAAGGTAAAACGATCGCTGTTGCCCTGTTCAGCCAAAGCAGCCAATCGCGGCCCCCCGGGATAATCAAGCCCCATTAGCTTAGCTGTTTTATCAAAAGCCTCGCCTGCGGCGTCGTCTACTGATTCGCCCAGCAAATGATAATCGCCTATACCTTTTACTTGAACCAGTTGAGTATGCCCGCCGGAAACCAACAAGGCGACAAAAGGAAATTCGGGCTGGTTTTCTTCCAGCATAGGCGCCAGCAAATGGCCTTCCATATGATGAACTCCAACCGCGGGTAAATTCCATCCAAAAGCCAGACTACGACCAATACAAGCACCAACTAACAGAGCACCAACCAGCCCAGGCCCCATTGTATAAGCAATACCATCCAGTTGCTGATGCGAAATCCCGGCCTCTTTGAGCGCAGCTTTAATCAACGGTAAGGTCTTGCGCACGTGGTCACGAGATGCCAGCTCGGGCACTACGCCGCCGTAGTCGGCATGCAGTTTCACCTGCGAGTACAACTGGTGGGCTAATAAGCCTTTTTCGGTGTCGTACACCGCAACACCCGTTTCATCACAAGACGTTTCAATACCCAATACCCGCATAATACTAACCAATTCTGCTATTTACCGACAATTGACGCTATTTTACCTGATTTTTATTCGCATGACTCGCCTTACAGGAAAAGTTATGCCACTTTATGAAAACATAAAAACAACAAAGGCTTTAGCATGAGACAACTCGTTGCATTTCTATTTATTCTGACCTTATCGGCTTGTCAGACATCACCGACGGAGCAGGGTAAGTTTTCCTGGCAGGACGCCTCTGTTATCGAATTGCAAAACACCATGACCAATGGTGATTTAAATGCCGAACAACTCACACAATATTATTTGCAGCGCATCAATACTCATAACCGTCAGGGTGCGAATTTACGAGCGGTAAACAGCGTAAATGAGAATGCTCTGAAAGATGCCAGACGGCTTGATGCCGAGCGCGAACAAGGCAAGGTTCGCGGTCCATTGCACGGCATTCCTGTTCTGTTAAAAGACAACATCGATACCGCCGACGGTATGGCAAATACCGGGGGTTCATTATTGTTCGCAGAAAACTACCCGGAAGATGATGCTTTTCTTGTAGAACAATTGCGTGATGCCGGAGCTATTATTTTAGGCAAAGCCAACTTAAGTGAGTGGGCGAATTTTCGCTCTACCCGCTCCAGTTCGGGCTGGAGTGCTATTGGAGGTCAGGCCGTGAATCCGTATGACACGACTCGCTCTACTTGTGGCTCCAGTGCAGGTTCCGCTACCGCTGTTGCCGCCGATTTAGTCGCACTTGCGGTAGGTACCGAAACCGACGGCTCGTTAACCTGTCCGGCCGCTGTTAATGGCATTGTTACCATCAAGCCAACGCTGGGCCTTATCAGTCGCGACGGCATTATCCCTATTGCGCATAGTCAGGATACTGCAGGCCCAATGGCTCGTAGCGTAGCCGGAGCCGCCTTAATGCTGGATGCGATGCAAGCTTACGATCCGGATGACCCCGCAGGCTATCGTACTGAAACGAATTTTGCCTCGCATTTAAAAGCAGACGGACTCGAAGGCAAGCGTATTGGTGTGGTTCGTAACTTAATGGGTTACAACAACTTGCTTGACGAACAGTTCGAGCAACAGCTCTCGATTATGGAAGCTCAGGGAGCTGAAATTATTAACGTTGAGATGACAACCTACGGAGAATACGGCGGCGATGAATTTACCGTGCTGCTGTATGAGTTTCAACAGGATATGGCGGCTTACCTGAGCAGCACGAATCTGCCCTATAACAATTTAAGCGATATGATAGCGGCAAATAATGAATTGCCTGAGCAGGAGTTATCACTATTTGGTCAGGAGCTCTTTGAAATGGCAGAGGCTCAGGATGACGAAGCCGCTTATCAGAAAGCGTTGGCCAAAAGCAAAAAGCTGGCAGGTAAAGAAGGCATCGATGCCATGCTTGAGGAGAACAATATCGACTTACTAATAGCTCCGACAACAAGCCCTGCCTGGAAAATCGATCACGTACTTGGCGACAACTATTCAGGCTCAGCCAGTTCACCGGCTGCCGTTGCCGGATACCCGCACATATCAGTGCCTATGGGTTATATCCAAATTGGAGACGAACCCGCCCTGCCGGTCGGTATCAGTTTCTTTGGCGCTGCACGCTCTGAGGCCACGCTCATAGAAGCGGCTTTCGCCTACGAACAGGCAACAAAGCACCGTAAACCGCCTAATCTGGTTGTAACTGACTAAGGTTGAGTTTACGAGTATCGAGCGGCCGGCCGTCGACATCGCGGAGTGTTAGTTCCAGTTCCGGCTGCTCTTTCCAAATAACTTCAACTTGACCGTAACGGCTTTCAGCATAAGCCTCACCGTCGCGATAACTAGATGAGTAAGGCGTTTCACCATCAAAGTTAATGGACCCAGGCGTCACCTGCCAGAGTGGATAAGGCAGGAATTCATCTGACTTAGCGAACTCACCGAACAAGCGGTCACCGCTCGCCAGCAATAAACCTGAAGGTTTCAGTTCCGTTAACAACTCTTTTAAACGGTTTTGTTCGCGCAAGTAAAGTGCCCAGCTATCATAGCCATTGGCAGGAGCTATTACCGGTGTCGCGCTCATAATAATGCGGACTTCGGCAGGCTGTTGTAATTGCTCCGCAAGCCACTGCCATTGCTCATCACCCAGCAAATCGCCCGTATTATTCGACTCATAAGGACCTAAATCAGCATTAAAGCGGCGAGTCTGACGCTCTACCCAGCCCACCTGACTCAGTGGGTCACGGTTCCAGCGACCGTCCAGAACAATAACCTGCACACGTTGCGGTTCATTCCCAAAAATTACGCTCTTTGCAATACCATGACTTTGAAACAGCCGTTCCGAGGTTGCCGGCTCACGCCAGAAGGTAAGAAAGTGGTTGCGGACGGCATAGCGATTCGGGTTATTTTTTCCGCTCTTGCCATCCAGACTGTAATCGTTGCGGTTCCAGACCGACATAACCGCAGAGTTGCGTCGCAGAACCCGTGGCCCGCGGTAACGGTTAAACACCTCATAGGCATCCAGTAAGTCGTCCATGTCGCCGGCGTTCTCACCGATAGTATCACCCAGGAACACAAAGACTTCAGGCTGCGCATGATTAATCGCATCCCAGACTTCCTGTCGCTTGGTATGGTCAATGCAACAGCCAAAAGCCACTCGTGTTGTCTGCTGTGCAGGCGCACTAAACGCCGCAGCCAACAGCAGAAGCAGCCAAACGCTCCGTATTAGCATTAGAAATCCTCTTTAGTCACCGCACAGCGGCGTGCCTCTTCTGCCTCTATATCGCCACGAGCCAGTAATTTCTTGAGTGCCTGATCTAATGTTTGCATGCCCCGCTCTGCTCCAGTTTGAATAGAGGAGTACATTTGCGCCACTTTGTCTTCTCGAATCAAGTTTTTAATAGCTGGCGATGACAGCATAATTTCATGTGCGGCAACACGACCACCGCCAACTCGTTTTAGCAAGCTCTGCGAGATAACCGCACGTAAAGATTCTGACAGCATGGAGCGGATCATCGGTTTATCATCGCCCGGAAATACGTCAATAATGCGGTCGATAGTTTTAGGTGCAGAAGTTGTATGCAAGGTACCTAAAACTAAATGCCCGGTTTCGGCTGCCGTCATAGCTAAACGGATGGTTTCTAAATCACGCATTTCACCCACCAGAATCACGTCTGGGTCTTCACGCAGTGCTGAACGCAGAGCCGCACTGAAACTGCGGGTGTCCCGGTGAACTTCACGCTGGCTGACCAGGCTTTTTTGGTTGTCGTGAACGAATTCTATGGGGTCCTCAATGGTTAAAATATGCAACGCCCGGTTTTGATTCAAATAATTAACCATGGCCGCCAATGTGGTTGATTTACCCGAGCCAGTCGGTCCGGTTACTAACACTAAACCCCGGTTAGCACTGACAATGTCCTTAAATATCTCCGGAGCATCCAGTTGCTCTAAAGTGGTGACTTCGGCAGGTATCATACGAAAAGCGGCGGCAATGCCTTTGCGCTGGGTAAACACGTTGGCACGGAAACGCGCAACGCCTTCTATTTCAAAGGAAAAATCACACTCAAATTTTTCCTCGAACTCCTGCCACTGGCCTTTGGTCATCACCTCAAACAACATGTCTTTCAGCTCATCCGGCTGATGCTCGGGTTGATTTAGCGGACGAATGTCCCCATCCACTCTAATCATAGGGACACTGCCGGAGGACAAATGTAAGTCCGAGGCATTTTGTTTCACACTGAAGGCCAGTAATTCGTTAACATTCATATATCTTATCCCTGAATAAGTGAGATGACGGTGGCAATGACAACTAAGGTAGCAGAAAAGATAACAAATAATCTCGCGGAAATACGTCAGCAATTGCAGATTTTATCTGAAGAATCGCCACACCAGCAGTCGGTCAAATTGCTGGCGGTGAGTAAAAAACATTCTTTAGAAGCGATAAAAGCCGCTATAGCCGCCGGGCAAATGCACTTCGGCGAAAACTATGTTCAGGAAGCCGTCGCTAAAATAACTCAGCTAAAAGAACAAACTACTGATCCGGTACAGTGGCATTTTATCGGCCCGGTTCAGTCGAACAAAACCAAAGATATAGCTCAGCACTTTGACTGGGTACAGAGCGTGGAGCGGGAGAAAATAGCCCGTCGTCTCAATGAGCAGCGCCCCGACGATTCCCAGCAGCTCAACCTATTATTGCAGGTTAATATTGATGATGACGACAACAAATCGGGTTTAGCCCCCGAGCAGGTTGAAGCTTTAGCGGAATACGTTATGAATTGCTCTAAACTAAAATTACGCGGTTTAATGACTATTCTTAAAGCTGGGACAACAGAAGACGAGCGCGAAAAAAGCTTTCAGCAGATGTATAAGCTCTACCAACAGTTGCAACAAACTTACGGCGAGCAAATTGATACCTTATCCATGGGGATGTCGGGTGATATGCGACAAGCGGTGCTTGAGGGTGCTAACATGGTACGTATTGGAACAGCAATTTTTGGAGAACGGGAGTCCTAATGAACGACATTCGGAATATTGCCTTCATTGGCGCAGGAAATATGACACAAAGCATTGTCGGCGGTATGTGCAAAAGCGGTTACCCTGCTGACAAAGTCTGGGTCAGTAACCCCAGCGATGCCAAATTAGAAAAAATGAAATCGGAGCTGGGCGTCAATACCAGTAACGATAATCTGGAAGTGGTGAATAACGCTGACGCTATTGTACTGTCGGTTAAACCTCAGTTAATGGCGGAAGTTTGCGCTCACTTACGTGAAAACGTTCACAACCTGACAGACAAATTAATAATTACCATTGCCGCCGGTATTCGTATTCCTAAATATCGCGAGTATTTAGGCGAAAACATCCGTATTATCCGGGTTATGCCAAATACGCCGTCACTGGTAGGTCAGGGCATGTCAGGTTTAGTTACTGACGATTCCGTTGACGAAGCCGATAAAAACTTTGTAACCGAAGCCTTTAATGGCGTAGGTGAAACACTCTGGGTTAGTGACGAAGATCAACTCGATATTCTTGGCGCCGTAGCAGGCAGTGGGCCAGCTTACTTTTTCGAGTTTATGGACAGCCTGGCAAAAGCTGCAACCGAGCTTGGTTTTGATGCCGAGAAAGCGCGCGCTATGGTTCAGCAAACTTGCTTAGGTGCTGCTCAAATGGCCAAAGAAAGTGAATTATCACTGGAAGACTTGCGCAAACAAGTCACCAGTAAAGGCGGCTCAACAGCAAAAGGTGTTGAAGCCTACCAAGACTCTGACTTACACGGCATTTCGGGAAAAGCGGTAAAAGCCGCGGTTAACCGTAATCAGGAAATGGCGAAACTCTTTTAGGAGTCACTATGAATAACGCCCTTACATTTTTAGTCGCAACCATAATTGACCTGTATTTGGTCATAGTACTGTTGCGACTCTGGATGCAGTTAACTCAAGCTGACTTTTATAACCCGGTCAGTCAGTTTGTTTATAAGGCAACCCAGCCTATAGTGGGTCCGCTGCGAAGCTTTATGCCGATGCTGGGTAAGCTGGACACAGCCAGCTTAATTTTTGCATTGGCATTAGGCATGCTGAAAGTAGCGGCTCTGGTCTGGCTTAATAATTTAGTTGTCGACCCACTGGTGATTGTTATTCAGGGAATACTAACGGCTGTAAGCAGTTTGCTGTCAATGTTGTTCTGGGTACTGGTTATTCGGGCAATACTCAGCTGGTTCTCACAGGGGTACAACCCGGTAGAAGCCATGTTGCACCAAATTACAGAGCCGTTATTAGCGCCTGTACGTAAAATTCTTCCTCCAATTGGAGGCTTAGATTTATCGGTACTGGTTGTCATTATTGGACTGCAGTTTTTACGCATATTAATTGGTGTTTAATGCTACTGGTGGAGGAAAAGTGATGAGTAAAACATTCTTTGTTAAAACAGTAATGGTCGTTTCTTTAATATTTTCAGGCTTTGTTATGGCTGAACAAAAAGAGACCCTAGGCGACTGGGATGTTCACTACAGCGCTTTTAACTCCACCTCTTTATCTCCCGCTATTGCGACGCAATACGACTTAACCCGCAGCGCATCGAAAGGCGTGCTCAATATTGCGGTATTGGATAAAAAGACTCAAAAAGCACAAACACCCGGGGTAACCGGGCAAGTGGTTAATCCGCTGGGACAAATACAGGAGCTCGATTTTCAACAGGTAACTGAAGGTGATGCCAGTTATTACCTGGCTCAGTTTGAGCACTCTAATGCCGAAACCCTGCGTTTTACCATCCAGGTTGGTGAGCAGCAGTTTAAATTTAACCAGGAGTTCTGGTTAAACGATTAGCTTTAAACCGGCTTAACGCCTATTGACTGAATATCACCTTTATCACTGATTTTCCTTACCGTCAGAATGACATCGCCCAAACGTATATTGTCACCAATAACAACGCGGCGATGGAATTTCTGCGAGAAGTAATCAGCGATTGTCGTACTCAGTAGAGCATCGTCCAGATTACCCAGAGGATAAAAGCTCCCGACATCAGCCAGCGTCAGGTCGCCTCGTAAAGTAAAGTCGCCAAAGAAGTCTTTCTCGGATACTTTTAAGCCCTTACCACCTGATGCGAGAATTCTGCTCACTTCATCAATATCGTTTACCGTCGCGGCGACCAGTAGGCCATCACCCTCTTCCACCATAGGCTGAGTTTCTGGCTGTAACCATTCACCATCGCGAATTAACCCAACGAAGGTAGCCGGAGCCGTTAGTTTTAGCTCCTTCCAGGTATGGTCACAAGCTGGCGAGTTTTTGTCGATTTGATAAAGCCAGACTTCTAACGCTTCCTTACTGGGCACTGAGGACAGCGGCATACGCTGCTGAGGTTTAGCTTTTAACGGCACCTCAAGCCCTAACCAACGCGCTACCGGTGCAATACTCCACCCCTGGATAATGAGTGAGATCATGACCACAACAAAAGCAATATCAAAATACAGTTCTTGATCAGGTACGCCACTTAGCCAGGGGAATAGCGCCAGTATAATAGGAACAGCACCTCTTAAACCCACCCAGCTGATAAACACCTGTTCACGCCAGGGAAAACTGAACGGCAGTAAGCTAACAACGACAGCTAACGGGCGGGCAATAAAAATTAAAGTAAAGGCAATACCAATGGCTACCGGCGCATTAGCCATTAAATAAGAAGGAACAACCAATAACCCCAGAATAAGGAACATAGCTATCTGACTAAGCCAGGCCAGCCCATCCTGCACTTGCAGTATATGCACGAGTTGGGGTAGCCGCGCATTGCCAATAACAAAGCCCATTAAATAGACCGCCAGAAACCCACTGGCATGAAGTTTTGCTGTTAACGCATAAATGGAAATAGCGCAGGCTACTGCTAGCAATGGAAAAAAGCTGAAACTAAGAGGCAACTTACGCGCCGCAATAATGAATAACCGACCACCTAGCCAACCTATGGTCAGGCCGCCAATTAGCTGCCAGATGACATCAAGACCTACCCAGTACCAGTCAGGGAAGCTACCGCTGGCTACCGCGCCAGTCATGGTTAAAGTCAGAATAACGGCCATGGGGTCGTTACTGCCCGACTCTATCTCAAGGGTGGATGCGACCCGCTCTTTAATCTGCAACCCGCGGGATTGAAATATGCCAAACACCGCCGCGGCATCTGTTGAGCTGAGTATCGCTCCCATTAGTAAAGCCGCAGGCCAGGGCAAACCAAACCAATATACCGCGGCGGAAGCCACCAGAGTACAAGTTAACGCAACACCTATAGTTGCCAGGCTAATAGCGGGCCAGAGGGCTACCCGAAAACGCTCAGGGTGCGTTCGCATCCCACCATCAAACAGGATAATAACCAAAGCTGCAGAGCCAATAAAAAACGCGATATCCGGATTGTTAAATTCGACACCTAATACACCTTGCTCACCCGCTAACATGCCAATTAACAAAAAGGTCAGCAGTACAGGTGCACCCAGCCGGTTGGATGCTACAGCGGCTAAAATGCTGACAACCAGCAGCAAGCCACACAATAAAATCAAGGTGTTAGCCGAATCCAAATAGAATCTCCTTATCTTTGTCTCTGCTTGTTCATCATAGCAGGTTTCACTTGGAGGCTAATGTTAGATTTCAAATCACGTTAAAACCCTTTATCCTGTGCCTCTTGATAATTAGGGTACAGGTTCGCTTATAATGTCACAAAACACCTTAGTGCTGGCTACCGGCAACGCAGGAAAAGTTGCAGAGTTGCGTCACATGTTAAGTCAGACACATGCCACGGCCGACTGGCAAGTTCGCCCGCAGTCAGAGTGGGACTTCGCTGAGGCTGATGAAACCGGCACCACTTTTGTCGAAAATGCCATTATAAAAGCTCGCCACGCGTGCCAGCAAACGGGGTTACCTGCTATTGCTGATGATTCAGGTCTGGCCGTTACCGCTTTAAATGGCGCTCCGGGCGTTTACTCGGCCCGCTACGCTGGCGGCAATGCCACCGACTCTGACAATATCAATAAACTACTGAAAGCCTTAGAGGGCGTTGAAGAAAGCCAGCGTCAGGCCAGTTTTCATTGCGTACTGGTTTATATGCAAAGTGCGGAAGATCCGACACCAATCATCTGTCAGGGCCGCTGGGACGGACACATATTAACTCACCCGGTTGGAGAAGAAGGTTTCGGCTACGACCCTGTGTTCTGGGTTAAGGAAAAAAACTGTTCCGCAGCGCAGTTAAGCAAAACAGAAAAACAAGCACTCAGCCACCGCGGACAAGCTTTGAAGCAACTGCTGGAGCAGCTGGCTAAATGACTTCTCCTCTGACGCTTCCTCCGTTATCGCTGTATATACACATTCCTTGGTGTATTCAAAAATGCCCTTATTGTGATTTTAACTCACATAAACTGACCGGAGATGTACCTGAAGCAAGCTACGTCGGCCGTCTTTTAGAAGACTTACGAGCCGACATTGACTGGGTTCAGGGTCGGGAAATTCAGTCAATATTTATCGGTGGGGGGACGCCGAGTGTCTTGTCTGCAAAAGCGATACAGCAGTTAATGGACGGCGTTCGTTCAATAGTCGCACTAAGTCCCGATTGCGAAGTGACTATGGAAGCCAACCCGGGAACCTTTGAGACCGAAAAGTTCTCAGCCTTCGTTGCCGCAGGCATAAACCGGTTATCTATTGGTGTCCAGAGCTTACAGGAGCATCAGTTACAACGCCTGGGGCGTATTCACAATCCGCAACAGGCAATAAATGCGGCCGCACACGCAAGTGAACTACCGCTATCCAGTTTTAATCTCGACCTTATGCACGGCTTACCGGATCAAACCGTAGAAATGGCTTTAGACGACCTACGTCAGATCATTGCCCTGAATCCACCGCATATCTCCTGGTATCAGTTGACTATTGAGCCTAACACGCTGTTTGCGAGCCAACCTCCGGAACTACCGGACGACGATACACTGTGGGAAATTTACCAGCAGGGCCATAAACTTCTGGAGGCTGCGGGTTATTCTCAGTACGAAGTGAGCGCTTACGCTAAACCCGGCCATCAAAGCAGGCACAACCGTAACTACTGGCAATATGGCGACTATTTAGGTATTGGTTGCGGAGCCCACAGCAAAGTCACTCTGCCTCAACAAAATAAAATTCTGCGTTGCGAAAAAGTGAAGCACCCCAAAGGCTATTTAGATTTAACCAAGCCTCTGCGCTATCAATTAAAAGAAGTTGCAGTAGAAGACCGCTTGTTTGAGTTTTTCATGAACCAATTCCGCTTACTGGAGCCGGTTAGTAAAAGTAACTTTGAACAAACCACAGCTCTTTCTGCAGAGGTAGCTTCAAAGCAGTTAACGGAAGCGAAAACTCTGGAGCTTGTAACGGAAGACGAGCTTAACTGGCAACTAACTCAACGCGGTCACAGATTTCTAAACTCGGTTCTGGATACGCTTCTGGATTAACCCAGAAGCGTGGCAGATTTATTGGTTTTAAACTGAAGATCCCAAACGCCATGGCCTTTTCCTTCGCCCCGGCGTTCAAACTTGGTTTTTGGGCGGTTCTCAGGACGTGGTACGTAGTCACCTGAAGACGACAAATTGGTTAACCGGGGTTCGTCATTCAGAACTTCCAGCATATGCTCTGCGTAGTTTTCCCAGTCTGTTGCAAGATGAATGACTCCGCCAGTCTCAATTTTCTGAATTAATAATTTCACAAACTCAGGCTGCACAATGCGGCGTTTATGGTGACGCTTCTTATGCCAGGGGTCGGGAAAGAAAATTTGAACACAGTTCAGGCTATTATCCGGAATGCATTGTTTTAATACTTCGACCGCGTCTTCATGAAACACCCGAAAGTTTTCCACCCCTGCTTCCTCTGCCGCCATAAGGCAAGCACCTACACCGGGTTCATGCACTTCTATACCAATAAAGTCACGTTCGGGAGCATTAGCTGCCATCTCAACTAGTGAATGCCCCATACCAAAACCAATTTCCAGCGTTACCGGGGCTTCACGGCCGAAGACCATAGCAAGATCCAGTCGTCCATTTTCCAGCGTTAGTCCAACGGTTGGCCATAGACGTTCAATAGCCGCCGCCTGGCCTTTGGTCAGCCTTCCTTCTCTTTTCACAAAGCTGCGCACTGTTCTCACGTATTTGCCTGCAGCGGCGGCTTCTTCGGCACTTTTAAAATGGCTCATGACTTTCCTGAAAATTAATGACTTAGCGAATACCAAAAAAACAGGCCTGAAAAATCAGGCCTGTTTAGAGTAGAGCTATTATCGCTATTTCAAGCAATCAATACAATCGGTATTAACGAGTTTTAGGTACCCGGTTTACGACTTTCAATGTTGCTTCTATGCGACGGTTTTCCTGTCTGTCAGCAGCGCTGTTCTCACGAACTTTTGGTTGAGATTCACCGTGACCTTTAAAGTCAACGCGGCTCTTCTCAATACCATGTTGCTTAACAAGTGCGTTGGCAACAGCTTCTGCGCGACGCTCAGACAACCACTGGTTATATTTCGCTTCGCCCGTGCTGTCCGTATGTCCGTGAATAGTGATATCCAACTGTGGATGCTCTTTCATGAACTCCGCCATATCCTTAATGTCTGACCGTTCACCACTGCGGATGTTCGAAGAGTTTAAGTCAAACTCTACCAGCAACTCTTCAGTAATGGTCTCGTTTTCATAAAGAATACAACCGGTCTCATCTACTGAGTAATTTTTAGGTGTATTGGCGCATTTGTCTTTTGAGTCGACAACGCCATCGCCATCAGAATCTACAGGTTTAGACTCCGGCTCAGGTGCCGCTTGTTGAGGTTCAGGACGTGGCTCTGGACGCGTTCTAGGTTCAGGGCTGGTATCGCGACCACCAAAGAACCATTGCAGACCAACGTTTGCGAACATTTCCGTGTAGTCTTCTTCCCAACCACGCTGAGCGCCACCTTCCACACGCCATGCCAGATTATCGGTAATAAAGCTACGATGACCAAGCGTGACTCGTGCAGCAACATCCGTCACATCACCAATTTCAGTGTTGTTTACACCTAAACCAGCATAAAAGTTGTTGTTGAAGTGGTATAGCGCATCAACACCGTAGCTGTCGCCGTAGGCGTCGCCTGCGCCAACCAGATCGGCTTCCATGTAGTCATAATAAATACGGGCTTCCCAGGCCTCAGTAAACATCATGCCCGCTTCGACACCCGAAGTGATGGTTTTAAATCCGTCATCTACAAAAAATGCTTGACCATTTTTTACCGCAACGCGATCGTCGTCAGCAGAGAATGCGCCTAAGCGCGCGCCCAGGTAAAAGTCGTTTTGCTCAACCTCGGTCTGCTGCGCAAAAACTGGCGCGGTTAGTCCAGCGGTTAGCAAAGATAAAGTAATTAGATTTAAGGTTTTCATTGCAAAGCTCCTTTTAATTGCAATAACAATCATGCTCGGAATATGAGAGACTGTGTATGACATAAAGACTAGTACATTTTTTGAATAAGTCATTTTTATTTGCAGAGATTTACAGTTGACTCAGACATTTAGCTCACAGGTTCTCAATTGGTTTCAGCAATACGGGCGCAAGCATCTGCCATGGCAGAAAAACGTCACGCCCTATCGCGTCTGGGTGTCAGAAATTATGCTGCAACAAACCCAGGTCACTACCGTTATTCCGTACTTCGAACGTTTTATGGCAACCTTTCCTACGGTTCAGAAACTGGCCTCAGCCCCACAAGACAAAGTATTGAATTTATGGACTGGACTAGGCTATTACGCAAGAGCCCGGAACCTTCATAAAACTGCAAAACTTGTTTGCACTGAATATAACGGTGAATTTCCCAAAAAAGTTCATGAACTCGAACAACTACCTGGGGTTGGTCGCTCAACAGCCGGTGCAATTCGCTCTCTTGGGCATGGTGAATACGCACCTATTTTGGATGGCAACGTCAAGCGTGTATTAGCACGTCATTTTGCTGTTTCTGGCTGGCCTGGTAAGGCAGATGTTTTAAAGCAACTGTGGCAACTGAGTGAACAATTGACCCCGAAGCAGGACTCCGGCGCATACAATCAGGCAATGATGGATATCGGTGCAATGATTTGTACTCGCAGTAAACCGCTTTGCGAGCAATGCCCTGTCAATAGCACCTGTATTGCCAGAGCAACGGACACAATAGCACAGTATCCGGGAAAGAAGCCGAAAAAGATTAAACCCGTAAAAACAACCCACATGCTGCTTTTTCGACATAATCATCAGTTCTTGCTGGAGAAGCGTCCCCAGTCTGGTATATGGGGCGGGCTTTGGTGCTTTCCACAATGTGATGAGGAAACGGACATTCCTTCCTTAGCCCAACAATACGGTGTCACTGAACTAGCAAGACAGCAACTGACACCTTTTCGTCATACTTTTAGTCACTTCCACCTGGATTGTAAGCCTCTGCTGATTGATGTCGCTCCCTCTGAGACTTTACTCAACGAAGCACAACACTTATGGGTAAAGGCTGATACCAATCAGGACTTGGGCTTTGCTGCACCAACCGTTAAACTGATGGAGCAGTTAACTACTAAATAGGTGAACACCGCATGAGCCGCACTGTATTTTGTGAGCATTTTCAAAAAGAAGCCGAAGGCCTCGATTTTCAACTCTACCCCGGCAAGCTGGGCGAGCGTATTTTTAACCATATATCAAAAGACGCCTGGGCTGAGTGGCAAAAGAAGCAGACCATGCTGATAAACGAAAAACGGTTAAACATGATGGATCCGACTGATCGTGAGTTTCTTGAAAAGCAGATGACAGCCTTTTTATTCGAAGGAAAAGCCCCTGAAATTGAAGGCTACACCCCACCAGAGAGTTAATGCATTACATTAACGAATTTCCGGACTTGACTCTTTTTTCTTGTAAATCGAAATTATTGTCTAATATATTGACAATAGGTATGGCTTATGAGCCTCGCTGGAGCTTAGACAGCCAATCTGTTAGACTACTAACGAATTCAACAAAAGGGAGTCTCTATGAAAGCGCCATCCTGGCGAAGAGCCGTACTGAAAGTGGGGAGTGCGCTCATCGCGCCAGATGAAACTGGGGTTAGCACCAAATACCTATTACCCATAGCTCGTTTTATTAACGAGTGCCGAGAACGCGGGCAAGAAGTTGTCTTAGTCTCGTCAGGCAGCGTTGCTGCCGGCCGCAAACATTTTAACTTTGAACACAAGAAAGTACCGGTTGCTGTGCGTAAAGCAATGTCCGCAGTCGGTCAAAATGAAATGATGGGTTACTGGTCACGCTTTTTCGATTCCCCCTGCGCCCAGTTGCTTATGACTCACAGTGACTTACGCGACCGAGCTCGCTACGTCAGCATTAAAAACACCCTAAACAGATTGTTAGAGCACGACATTTTACCTGTGGTAAATGAGAACGATGCTCTTGCTACTGACGAAATGAAAGTGGGTGATAACGACAACTTGTCGGCCATGATCGCGACTTTGGTTGATGCCGACGCGCTGTTTATTTGTTCAGACATCGACGGTCTGTATGACTCAGATCCGAACCTGAATCCGGACGCGAAAAAAATACCGGTGGTTGAACAAATTGACGAAAGCATTTATTCGCTTGCCGGTGGTTCAGTAAGTTCCGTCGGTACCGGGGGAATGCGCACTAAAGTTGAGGCGGCAGAAAAAGCTACTTCACACGGTATCGATACTTACATAGTTAACGGTCGTAAGGGTGAAACTTTTGAATCGTTACTACAGGGGGACATCCCCGGCACATTATTCCGTCGCCAATCTGATCCAATTAGCAATAAAAAGCATTGGTTAAGACATACTCTGGTTGCCCAAGGTGAAATATTGGTTGATGAAGGTGCTGAGAAAGCATTAATTGAGAACGGTGCCTCACTACTGAGTTCAGGCATTGTTGATGTACAAGGTGACTTTGATCGCGGTGACGCCGTGCTGGTTCGCAGCGCCAACGATACTGACGCTATCGCAAAAGGTATTTGTCAGTACAGCGCACATGAACTGATGCATATTAAAGGGCAGCAAACGGAAGATATAGCGGAAAAATTTGGCTATAGCCCAATTACGGAAGTTATTCACCGCGACGATCTAATGATTTTGGAGGATTCATGAGCCAGCAACTAGCAAAAGAAATTTCGCAACGCGCCGCAAAAGCGGCACGCGCTGTAGCAACCTTATCGGAAACGGACAAAAACGCCGTACTTCAAAAAATGGCTGACGCTATTCGCGCACGTCAGGATAAGATTATTGAAGTAAATAAAAAAGATTTGGCCACAGGCAAAGAAAAAGGCCTAAGCGACGCTATGATGGATCGCCTGGAATTAACGCCAGAGCGTGTCGAAGGCATGGCTTCTGCCATTGAAGAGATCATTGCATTGAAAGATCCTGTCGGCGACAGCTACGTTCTCGATGAGCGCCCTAACGGCATGAAAATTGAGAAAATGCGTATTCCTCTCGGCGTTATCTGCATGATTTATGAAGCACGTCCGAATGTCACAGCTGACGCTGGAGCGCTATGCTTTAAGTCTGGTAACGCAGTAATTTTACGTTGTGGCCGGGAAGCCATTGAGAGCAGTAAAGCCATTGCTGAAGCCTTGCACGAAGCTTTAGAAGCCAGCAATCTACCTAAAGACGTTATCACCGTGGTGCCAACACCTGACCGCGAACTGATGACTGAACTTCTGCAACAGAAAGACTATATCGATCTGGTTATTCCTCGCGGCGGTGAAGGTCTGATTCACTTCGTTAGCGATACCAGTAAAATCCCAGTCATTCAACATTACAAAGGTGTTTGCCACCTGTATGTGGATAAAGACGCAGACCTTGATAAAGCTCTGGCAATTTTACTTAACGGTAAAACTCAGCGTACCGGCGTTTGTAATGCGCTAGAAGGTTTACTGGTTCATCAGGACGTTGCTGATAAGTTCTTGCCTATGGCTGCTAAGGCGCTGGCAGAGAAAGACGTAACCATTCACGCCGACAAGCGTTCAGTAAGCTACTTTGATGGCGCTGATGAGATTGCAGACGATGCTTTTGGTGAAGAATACCTGGCTCTTGAGATTGCGGTTCGCACCGTCGACAACTACGAAGGTGCTATTGAGCATATTCAGGAGTTTGGTAGCGGTCATACCGAAGTTATTATCACTGAAAACGATGAAACCGCTAAGCGTTTCATTCGTGAAGTAGATTCAGCCGTTACCATGGCAAATGTCTCTTCTCGCTTCTCTGATGGCGGCCAGTTAGGTTTGGGTGCTGAAATTGGTATCTCCACCAGCAAGCTGCACGCATACGGACCAATGGGTCTTGAGGCACTAACAACTGAAAAATTCGTGGTGACCGGTAACGGTCAGGTTCGCGACTGATTCAGTGCTTAGCGCATTAAAAAGCCCCGGTCACTTCAAGTGGCCGGGGCTTTTTTTATGGCTTAAAACTTAACGACGATAGCCTGTTAATAGTTCTGGCCAGTCACGGGACTCCTTCCAATAGAAGGTTTCATTCTTCTCTTTTTCTTTGCGTAAAGAGCGCAATAGCCGTTGGATATTAGCTTCTTTCCAGTCACCGTTTTCACGGAAGTCGCACTTGTCAAAATCGACAATCCAGGCTTTGTCTTTGTCATCCAGCATAAGGTTGTGACAATTTAAATCTGAATGGTAGACACCGGTATCATGCAATTCTTTAATGACGCTTCCCAACTTTTGCCATAGCTCCGCGGATAGTTTCTTTTCACGCAGTAAGCGAAAAACATCGACAGCCCCCGGAATAACTTCCACCAATATGTCTGCTTTGTAACTAAAAACTGCTGTTTTTTCCATACGAGCGGCTACCGGACGCGGAACGGGCAAACCAATTTCCCGCAGCTTTAGCAGCAAATCAAATTCATGAATTGCCCGGCTTTTTTCCGCCGGCTCACGTAAAAAACGATCTTTATTAATTTTACCAACTAAACCACCACGATAGTAATGCCGCAGTAAAAGTCCCAGATCGCCTTGCTGAATAAACCAGACTGTTGCGCGTCCCGTTGAGTTTCCTGCAATTGACTTTTGTTGCTGCCAATACTGGGCTGTGAAATGTTTATCTTCTATTGTTTCAAAAATATCGCTGTCGTAGCGAATAAGCCCTTGGGGACTCTGCTCTGTTTTTATCATACCGCTTCCTGTCAGAGTATATTCCAGTGCCCGCTTTAATACTCTTAACGTAGCACCCTGGTGCGTCTGTAAAACGCTTTTAGCAGCTTCATGTTGCGCTTTCATGACAGCTGTCTGCTGCATCAACTCCACAGCTTGTTTAATTTCTCCGGCATTATTAACCCACTGAACGGCACCGGCTTTTGCCAGTTCACCATAAACTTGCGGGAAATTGAACACGTGCCGCCCTGACATAACATTGGAGCCAGCAGCTATAACTTCAAGGGGGTTGTGCCCTCCTCGTTCAATAATACTGCCACCGACAAAGCTGGCTGAGGCTAATTGCCCCCAAAGCATCATTTCGCCCATGCTGTCAGCAAGAAAGACATCACAATCTTCAGGTATCGCATTACTCTCGCTTCTGCGGGCAAGCTTAAGCCCGGACTCCCGTATCATTTTTGCTACCACCTCAAATTGCTCAGGGTGTCGCGGGGCAATGATAAGACAGGAATTGGATAAGTCCTGTTGAATCAGTTTATGTGCCTCTAACAGCAGCTCATGCTCGCCCGGATGACTGCTACTGGCAAGCCACACATGTCGCGACGCACAGCTTTGCCGCCACAACAGAGCCTTCTCAATATCTGTGACAGAAAGCTCAATGTCGTATTTTAGGTTTCCGTCCACAAAAAGCACACTATCGGGGACACCTAAAACCTTCATTCTGCGCGCCGTTTCTTTATTCTGAACGGAAACCAGTGTCAGTTGTTTCCAGACCTTCTTCATCAACCAATGAAAACGCCGATAACCTGCCGCTGAGCGAGCCGAAAGTCGCGCGTTTAACAATGCGACAGGAATATTCGCTTTGGAAAATTGGTTCAACATTTGCGGCCAAAGCTCGGTTTCCATTACCCACACGGCTTTAGGTTTAAACTTACGCACAAAACGCTTCGCGGCACCCGGAGTATCTATCGGCCAGTAGCGACAACTAACAGTGTCGCCAAAATGCTGCTGGATAAGTTCCCGGGCCGTTGGTGTCATACAGGTAATGAGTATTTTTTGACCTGGCTCCTGACGCAAAAGCTGCTCGATTAACCGTTTCGCCGCTAAGGTTTCACCAACGGAAACACTATGAATAACCAAACAGCCGTGCTGTTTTTTATCAACAGAGCCCAGCGCAAGCCGTTCTGACCAGTTCTGACGGTAGCGACTGTCTTTTCCGCCGCGTAGCCACAACCAGACAAAAACGGCTGGAGTGACCAGCCGTATTAATACTCCGTAGATCCACAATTGCATATCATTTAACGCCAGTATTCGGCTATCCACTTGGTTGGCAGAACCTTACGGTACCACTTGCCGCTTCGGCCTTCCAACGCGTCATCCGGATGCGGCTTGCCGTGGAAAATAATAACTTTTGCTTCTTCCGGAATACGCGGTTCCTGAAAGAAGCTAAGTGGAAACGGACGCAGACAATGGCGCTTAAAGCTACGACACCACTTTTCCGGCCAGTACGTCAGCTTGTTTTGGCGATCGACAAAATGGGTAATATATTCCTGCTCATTTCGTACGTCAGCGATAGCCGCTTTCGGATCTTTTTTCAGATGCTCTAACGCGTCTTCATGAGCGCCAATATCAAAACGAAATACCGATGTATTCCCGGTAGCGTCAGATTTATCCCACTCTTTGATCACCATAAACTCACCTTCCGGCTCAAAGAACTCGTCCAGACTACCAACAATAATAATATCCAGATCCAGGAATAAAGTCGGGCCTTCAAGATCATAAAGCGGGTTCGCAAAGCAGGTAAGCTTTAACCAGCCGTGACCTTTTGTCCACGGAACTTGTTCATCAAAGTCTTTAAAGCCAATTTTAGGAATAGCTTTTACTTCAATGTCGTCATTGATACCCTCAAAGTCATCGGTGAAGCAGACAAAACGAAACGGTCTACTAAGATGGCGACTGACCATTGAATGCAATGTATTGACGTAATCGGGGCCATATTTTTTACCCCATTTAATGCAAATGACATTGACCGTTTTTTGCTCTGATGAATTCTCGTTACCCGCTGCCTGGTTCATAACTGCTCCTGAATCTGAAACTACCGCGCATAATGCCATATTTTGGGGCATTTAGGTATGCCGATCTGAATCCCTGAATAGAACGTAATGAAGCTATCAACTCTAACTCCTCACTGTTTATGAAAATTCATACTCTACGACTCATACTTGGCGACCAACTCAATGCCAGACATTCGTGGTTCAGAGAAAAGGACGCGGGTGTACTTTATGTAATGATGGAGCTCAAACAAGAAACTGATTACGTTGTTCACCATCGGCAAAAAGTATTAGCTTTTTTCGCAGCGATGCGGGCTTTCGGTAACGCTCTGAACACGGCAGGACATCAGGTAAACTATATAAAACTTGATGATGATACTAATGAACAAAGCCTGACTCAGAACCTTCAGCAGTTAATGAAAAAGTACGAAGTGACCACTCTGGAATGTCAGCAACCCGACGAATACCGGCTCGATCATCAACTGAAAAGCTGGGCCGGCGCCAATAACATTCATTTAAACTGGTTTGATACAGAGCACTTTCTTACCGGCCGCAACTCGCTAAAAGAGTATTTCCCCAATAGCGAAAACTACTTAATGGAAACCTTCTACCGAAGGGTACGTAAGCAATACGATATTCTAATGGATGGAGGACGTCCGACTGGTGGCCGCTGGAATTACGATAAAGAAAACCAGAAAAAGGTTCCCGCAAGTCATGACCTAGAACTGCCTTTAATCTTCTCCAATGACGTATCAGATATAGATGAACTGCTGCGTAGCAGTGAAATTAAAACCATGGGACAAGCGAACGCGGCTCACCTGATATGGCCGGTTAGCCGAAAACAGTCTAAACAGTTGCTTGAACATTTTTGTCAATTCGGACTTCCTGATTTTGGTCGTTATCAGGATACAATGGCAACAGAAAACAACGTTGGGAAGGCCCACTGGAGTCTTTATCATTCAAGGCTTTCATTTTCTCTAAACACCAAAATGCTGCATCCGTTAGAAGTGGTTAACGCTGCTATTGATGCCTGGTCGAAAAACAAAGACACCATTTCCCTAGCCCAAATTGAAGGCTTTTGTCGGCAAATTATTGGCTGGCGAGAGTTTGTAAGGGGGATTTACTGGGCGCATATGCCCGACTATAAAAATCTTAACGCACTTAACCACACCAGAACGCTACCGGAGTTTTACTGGACTGCCAATACCAAAATGGCATGTTTGCATTACGCCGTTAAGCAGTCGTTAGACTATGCCTACGCCCATCACATACAGCGGTTAATGGTAACCGGAAATTTCGCTCTGCTGGCCGGCGTATCACCGGACGCTTTGGATGACTGGTATCTTGGTATTTATATTGATGCCATTGAGTGGGTAGAACTGCCCAATACTCGCGGCATGAGTCAGTATGCCGACGGTGGGCTAATAGCAACCAAGCCCTACATTGCCAGTGCCAACTATATGCAAAAAATGGGGCACTATTGTAAAGAGTGCTATTATGATCCGAAGAAGAAAACCGGCGAAAAAGCCTGTCCTTTTAATAGCCTGTACTGGCATTTTATTGAACGTCATAAAGAACGCTTTAAAGACAATCACAGAATGAGCATGATGTATCAGGTCTGGAATAAAAAAACCGAAGAAGAACAGCAGGCGTTAATGAAACAAGCCGAAACTTATTTAGATAATATCAACGAGTTATAAAAGGAAGCACAATGAAAAAATGGATGGTGTCATTACTTTTTACGTTTCTACTGAGTGCCTGTAACTCTCAACCAACACCGGTAGCCGAAGTTGTTGACGACTTTGAAGCCGAGCGTTACCTGGGAAAATGGTACGAAATAGTCCGCATGCCACACAGCTTTGAAGAAGGCTTGCAGGGTGTTACGGCAGAGTATCGCTTAAATGGTGATGGCACACTGGAAGTGACCAACCGGGGTTATCACACCCAAAATGAAGAATGGCAAACCGCTATTGGATTGGCTGAGCCAGTCGAAAACATGGAGGCCGCATATCAGGTCACCTTCTTCTGGCCCTTTTATGGCGGATATTACGTAAGTTGGTTAGGTGGTGATTATCAGCAGGCTATAGTAACCAGCGACTCACACGAGTATTTCTGGTTTTTATCCAGAAGTCCTGATGTTTCTCAGGCAGATATTGATTACGCTTTAGCCAAGGCTCATGAGTGGGGATATGACATCGACCAGATGATCATTGTTGATCATCCGGCCGAGTTAAGAGACGCTAATTAACTAAAACGACGCGCAGCACCCTTACCGGAGTTGCGCTTAGGTCCGCCACGAGCATCGCGGTCACGCGGTGGGCGTGGCGCACGTTTAACTTGCTCATCACTTAGCTCAAGACCCATAGGCTGTTGACGCACACGAGCTTTTTTCAGTACGTGCATAATGTCTTTTGGCATACCTTTTGGTAGCTGCACTAAAGAATGATTATCAAACAACTGAATTTGCCCAATATACTTGCTGTCCATTGATGCTTCGTTAGCAATAGCACCAACGATGTCACCAGGACGAGCGCCGTGCTCACGGCCTACCTGAATTTTGTAGGTTTCAAAATCGACATCCGCTGCACGACCACCACGTTCGGCACGAGGTTTACGCTTATCGCCACGGTCACTGCGTTCATTGCGACCTGATCGTTCGCTACGCTCGTTGCGTGCTTCACGTACCGGACGGTCTTCTTTCAGGAACAACGGGCGCTGCTCATTATGCTGAGCCAATAACGCTAAAGCAATTTCTTCAGCACTTAACTCTGAATGTTCCAGCCACTCGCCTAACAGTTTCTCTAGCTTAGGCTTATCGGCGCTTGCAGTTTCAGGAGCCAGTGACGCCTGCAACTTCTCTAACAATTGTTGCTGACGGTACTTGCTCAGTTCATTTGCGTTTGGTACTTCAAAGAACTCAACCGGTGCATTGGTTAAGCGCTCATAGTGACGCAACAAATGACGTTCTTTTGCACGGAAGAAAAGAATCGCTTCACCGGTACGGCCCGCACGACCAGTACGTCCAATACGGTGAACATAAGATTCAGTATCGCTTGGTAAGTCATAGTTAATAACGTGCGTAATTTCAGGAACGTCTAAGCCACGAGCAACAACGTCGGTCCCTACCAGAATTTCGATGTGTCCACTACGTAACTGACTGACAGTCTGCTCACGCTGAGCCTGGTTCAAGTCACCGCTTAATGGCGCCGCTTTAAAGCCGTTGCGTTGCAATAATTCAGCCACATCCATCGTATCCTGACGGGTACGTACGAAAATCAGTGCGCGCTGATACGGAGTCACTTCTAACAATCGAGTCAGAGCGGTCATTTTCGTCATGCCCTGAACTTTCCATGCTTTCTGCTTAATCGTCGCTTTTTCGCGGGCAATAGCTTCAATCTGAATGTTCAGCGGATCTTTCAGGAAAGTTTTTGCCAGTTTGCGAATTGCATTCGGCATAGTTGCTGAGAATAACGCGCGTTGCGCCGTATTCGGTACAGCTTTTAGAATCGTCTCGATGTCTTCAATGAAACCCATGTTAAGCATTTCATCAGCTTCATCCAGAACGCCCACTTTCAAACCATCTAGTTGCAGGACGTTTTTATTCAATAAGTCGATAAGACGACCCGGGGTACCAACAACAATAGCGGTTCCCTGCTTCAGGGCTTTAACCTGAGGACCAAATGGAGCGCCACCGTAAACGGTTGCTACGCCAACACCACGCATTTTCGCAGCAAAGCCTTCAAGCGCTTCAGCTACCTGAATAGCCAGCTCACGAGTTGGAGTTACGACTAATACTTGAGTTTGCTTAACCGACGCATCAATTTTTGCCAGTGCAGGCAGACCGAATGCAGCAGTTTTACCGGTACCGGTCTGAGCTTCGCCCAGCACGTCTTGCCCTTCCAGCAATGCAGGAATAGCCTGTAGCTGAATAGGAGTCGGAGTTAAAAACTGCATTGCGTTTAATTGTTCAAGCACAGCACTAGGTAAGGCCATGTCGTTAAACGACAGACCCGTTTGGGTATTTGACATATTTGTCTCACTTTATTCCCGTTTGCCCATTGGCAAACACAATAAAAAAGGGGTTATGGCCCGGCAACAGGAATCAGTGTTCAGTCTCTAAACTGTCTGGACTGGAATCAGGCGCTGCAACCCCACGAATCAAGGGTGACCGCTGCCTCATCAGTTATGCGGTGTTCCTTGAGGAACGGCGGATTATACGTTTTTTTACTCAAAAAGCAATGCCTTTGACCTTTTTTTCACCAAACGCATCTATTTCCGTCAAAATAATCGAAAAAGTTGAACCATTTCTTTTTATATTGCCTACATTATTAGAGTTATTCTCAAATTTGGAGGAATTATGTCAGCACATTCTATGTCATCCCTGACTAAGAAAGACTGCTTTATTGAAGGTCACTGGGTTCCTACGGACAAACGTTTCTCAGTCACTAACCCTGCAACTGGCGAAGTAATAGCCGAGGTTGCTGACGCTGACGAAGATTTAACTCAACGTGCCATAAACGTTGCAGAGACAGCTCTTAAAAGCTGGCGCAAGAAAACCGCCCGTGAACGCGCGATGCTGCTGCGTAAATGGTACGAAGCTATGATGGACAACAAGCAGGCACTGGGTGAATTAATGAGTGCCGAGCAAGGTAAGCCCGTCGCCGAAGCCGTTGGCGAGGTCGAATACGGCGCCAGCTTTGTTGACTGGTTTGCCGGTGAAACTGAACGCATCGATGGCGATATATTACCCAACGCTGATAGCAGTAAGCGTGTAATGGTCACTAAAGAGCCGGTTGGTGTCTGTGCGGCCATTACCCCATGGAATTTCCCCAACGCCATGATCACTCGTAAAATTGCGCCGGCACTGGCAGCGGGCTGCACTATCGTGGTTAAGCCACCGCAATTAACTCCGCTTTCTAGTCTGGCATTAGCCCAACTGGCTAGTGAAGTTGGCATTCCCGACGGCGTTATTAATATTATTCCGACCAGCGATGCTAAAAGTGTAGGTAAACGTCTGGCGACCTCACCACAGGTTCGCAAGCTGTCATTTACCGGCTCTACAGGTGTCGGGAAAATTCTAATGCAGCAATGTTCAGAGCACGTCACAAAATTGTCTCTTGAGCTTGGTGGTAATGCTCCATTCCTGGTCTTTGACGATGCCGATATAGAGCAAGCCGCGGAACAGCTAATAGCCTGCAAATTCCGCAATGGCGGGCAAACCTGTGTTTCAGCGAACAGGATACTGGTACAACAGTCTGTAGCCGAAAAATTTACCGACGCGGTTGTCAGTAAAGTGAAAGCTCTGAAAGTAGGGCCCGGTACAGAAGAAAATGTCGACCTAGGTCCGCTTATCGATCAGGACGCTGTTGATAAAGTACAACGTTTAGTACTTGCTGCTAAGTCTGACGGTGCAACCATAGAAACTGGCGGTTCAGTAATGACCGAGTTAGGCGATTTATTCTATGCGCCAACGGTCATTACAGGTGTAACCGAAGAAATGGATATTAGTGAAGAAGAAATCTTTGGTCCGGTAGTGGCTATTAATACCTTTGAAACAGAAGAAGAAGGCATTGAAAAAGCCAACAATACTCCATTTGGCCTGGCTTCTTACTTCGCAGCCAAAGACACCGCTCGTATTTTCCGTGTAAGTGATGCGCTTGAATACGGCATGGTTGGTGTGAATACTGGTGGCATATCGCACGCTTATAATCCATTCGGTGGCATCAAAGAATCCGGTGTTGGCCGTGAAGGTTCTAAGTACGGTATTGATGAATATCTTGAGTTAAAAACGGTGACTCTTGGCGGACTTGGATGAACCCGTTTGAAAACACACTGAAGCAATTAAAAAGCCATTTTGACAGCGGGCTCACTCGTCCGCTGTCATGGCGTTTAAATCAACTTCAGCAACTTCAGCGATTTCTTACGGAGAACGAAAAGTCTTTACTGCAAGCTCTAAAGTCTGATCTCAACAAACACCCTAGCGAAGCGCGTTTAACTGAATTACAGTTCCTCCAAAGCGATATTAAGCAGACAATTAAAGCTCTGCCAAAGTGGAGCAAGCCTCGCAAAGTGGGTAATCCTTTACTGGCGTGGCCGGCAACCAGCCAGTTAATTCCTGAACCGCTTGGCGCCGTACTTATTCTGGGAGCCTGGAACTACCCTTTACAATTACTTCTGGCGCCTTTAATTGCAGCCATTGCCGCTGGCAACTGCGCTGTCATAAAGCCCTCTGAACATGCAACAGCAACAGCAGACCTACTGGCTCACCAGTTACCAGACTACCTGGACAATGCCGCAATAAAGCTCGTGACAGGATCCGTAACCGAGTCACAACAACTGACAGCACTGCCCTTCGACCACATTTTCTATACTGGCGGAGAAAACGCAGCCAAAGCAATTATGGCGTCTGCCGCAGAAAACTTAACCCCGGTTACGCTGGAGCTTGGCGGTAAAAGCCCGGCGGTAGTTTTAGCCGACGCACCCATTCAAGTTGCCGCCCGCCGTATTATCTGGGGTAAGTTTCTTAATGCAGGCCAAACCTGTATTGCGCCGGATTATGTGCTGGTAGAGGATAGCGTGAAAGAGCCGTTAATTGCCGCCATGCAGCACGAACTCATCAGTTTTTACGGTGAAGATCCTCAGCACAGCAGTGATTACGGCAGGATCATCCATCAGCAGCACTGGCAGCGCCTGACGCAAATGCTGGAAGGCGAAAACGTGGTTGTCGGTGGAGACTCTGATAAGAGCGAACGTTATATTGCACCCACAATAGTGGATGGTGTAAAAGACGGCAGTGCGCTCATGCAGGAAGAAATTTTTGGTCCAATATTGCCTGTTATAACCATTAAGTCAGCAGCGGATGCCATTGAGGAAATCCGTCGTCATCCAAAACCATTAGCACTCTATGTGTTTAGCAACAATCAGCGCCTGCTTGATTTATTTACACAGCAAGTGTCTGCCGGCAATGTTTGTTACAACGACACACTCATGTTCATGCTGAACGACGAATTGCCTTTTGGTGGCGTTGGTCGCAGTGGTATGGGTCGCTACCATGGTAAATGGGGCTTTGATACCTTCAGCCATTTAAAACCCGTGATGACACGCAGTTTTCGTTTCGACGTCGTTTTGCGCTACCCGCCTTACAGCAAGTTAAAAGATAAAATCTTATCCTGGTTTAGTCATTAACCATTGAAATTATGGACTCGCGTCTGCATATCTCTGATAACAGAGATTAAAGTGGCTTATTAAAACAGGAGCGTCGCAGCTGATGTCCGAATCCAATATCGTTAACCTTGACTTGCAGAACTTTCAGCAAGTTTTGCTGGAAGGCTCAAAAGAAAAACTCATTATTATCGATTTTTGGGCTGACTGGTGTGAACCCTGCAAACAACTTATGCCAGTGCTTGAAAAGCTGGCTATGCAATACAGCGACCAGGTTATTCTGGCCAAAATAAATTGTGATGAACAACAAGAATTAGCCGCCCAGTTTGGTATTCGCAGTTTACCTACCGTAGCCTTTTTTAAAGACGGTCAGCCAGTTGACAGTTTCGGTGGAGTGAAAACCGAAGGTGAAATTCAGGAAATACTAACGAAACACCTGCCCAGTCCGTCAGACGACTTAATTCAACAAGCTCAGACAGCTATGGGCGAAGGTGACGCGAATACGGCTTATACTCTGGCTAAACAAGCTTACGATTTAGACAACACTAATATGCAGGCTCTTAAACTGCTAGCCGAAGCTGCGGTCGATGCTGGCCGGTTGGATCAGGCCAAAGAGCTGGTCGCTAAGATTCCACTGGTAGAGCAAGACGGTGACTACCAACGTATAAAAGGCAAGCTTGAGCTGGCGGAAGACGCCGCTGACTCTCCAGAGCTACGCGCTTTACAGGAGCAAGTAGAAAATACCCCCGATGACCTGGCTTTAAAATTACAGTTAGCACTTAAGTTTCATGAAGCAAGTCGTGATGAAGAAGCCCTGCAGCAGATTTTCACTGTATTAGGTAAAGACGTCAATTTTGCTGATGCGAAAAAATACGCACTCGACATTATCAATTCATTACCCGATGGTGATCCTCTGGCAGCGACCTATCGTAGAAAGCTTTACAGCACAATGTATTGAAGACCTGTATTGATGGTTGTTCACTAGCAGCAGTGTTTGGCCGGCTTCCCCAGCCGGCTTCTTTTTGTCCTGACGTTTTGTGATAATAAGCTCATGCAGGAAAACTATAATCAAGACATTCAGTCCGGTGCGCTCCAACCCGATAAATATCAGTTAGAGGCGGTAAAGGCGCTGCAGCAACGACTGGACTCACTTGCTCGCGGACATAAACCGAAAAGTCTTTACTTATTTGGCCCGGTCGGCCGAGGGAAGACCCTGCTGATGGACATGTTTTATCAACATCTTCCGAAAAGTCAGTCTATTCGGCTGCATTTCCACCATTTTATGGCCAAAATCCACGAAGAACTGAATAGCCTTCAGGGCGAAGCTAACCCGATGCAGATTATTGCTAAGAGGTGGTCACAGCACTATTCGATAATCTGTCTGGATGAGTTTTTCGTTGAAGATATTGGCGACGCAATGATTTTAGCCGGACTATGGCATGCGCTGTTCAACGAGGAGGTTAGTTTAATAACAACCTCGAACGCCCCACCTAATGAGCTTTACAGAGATGGTTTGGCGCGCCATCGCTTCGAACCTACAATAGAGTTGTTGAATAAGGAGTGTGACTGTCTGGACTTGGGTATGGGCGTTGATTATCGCCGACTGCACGAAGCCGATTTACCCTATTACCTTAAGCAAGGCACGCTGCAACAGCTCCGTTCACTCGCAGAGAGTCATTTCGGCCGCACAAAAGAAACCCCCTCCGTTCGGATAATGAAGCGTGAAATTCCGTGCTTATGGCACAACAATAAAGTGATTGGTTTTGACTTTATGTCTCTCTGCTCCGGCCCCAGAAGTCAGCGCGACTATATGGAACTGGCCGATCGTTATGCTGCTATAGCGGTGCATCAGGTTCCGGCTTTTTCTTATATACCAGATAAAGACCTGGTACATGGTGTAGAGGAAACATACCAGCGCGAACATCAGGCAAATATTGTCAGCAAACTGGATAACGAAGCCCGTCGTTTTATAGCTCTGGTCGATGAGTGCTATGACCGAAAATGTCACTTATTGGTAACCGCCGAAACCGACATCGATAAATTATATCAGGCCAGACAATTGGCTTTTCCTTTCCGGCGTTGCGTTTCACGACTTTTTGAAATGCAGCAATGGGGTGACTCAGTTGCAGGAAACACGCTGGTAAAAAGACGCCAATCTGTTCCAGAGAGTTGAATTCCCTGTATTTACCAGCGTGTTAAAACTGAGTTAATTAAATGTTACATGACTTGCAACAAATTCCAATATTACAATTGTCATGGATGTTAAAATAAGTTTTGTTTCCAAGCCGGATTTCCCGCATTCTGCCGCACAAACAGTAATTAGCTGCTTGCCGTTAAATTAACGCCTTGCTAGGATTGCTGGAATTTGCTGAACAGCAGCGCTTAAAAAGCGTAAAACAAAAACGATAAAAGAAGGTTCAGAATGAGCGAACAACGCGATCAATTTAGCTCTAAGATTGGCTTTATATTAGCGGCGGCAGGTTCTGCCGTCGGCATTGGTAACTTAGTTGGGTTCCCCGTTGCTGCCACTAAAAATGGCGGTGGGGCATTTTTAATTATCTATGCGTTATTCGTTGCCTTTATCTGCGTGCCAGTTATGTTGGCAGAAATGGGCCTGGGCCGACGCGCTCAAAAAAGCCCTCTGGGATCTTACAAAGCATTATCGCCAAACAATAAAGGCTGGCATCTTGCTGGCTTACTGGCAGTTATCACGCCATTTATGATTGCGGTTTTCTACATGGTCATCACGGTGTGGATCTTCGGTTACCTCTGGCATTCAGTTACCGGCAACCTCGATATGCTCGCCGACGCCGAATACTTTGGCCAATTCGTAAACGACTACGGCTTTGTTGGTTTCCTTATTGCAGTGACAATAATCGTCAATGTTATCTTGCTTGGTGGTGTTCGTCAGGGGATAGAGAAAGCCGCGAAATTCCTGATGCCAGCGCTGTTTATTATGCTCATTCTGCTGGTTATCTTTGTTCTGTCACTGGATAACGCCGTGCTCGGACTTGAGTTTTATCTGGTTCCCGACTTTTCAAAAATTGATGGTTCAGTAATCAACGGCGCATTATCACAGGCCTTTTTCTCGTTATCTCTCGGTATGGGCATTTTAATAACCTACGGCTCTTATTTCAGCCGCAGGGACGACATTGTGACCTCAGGTAAACTGGTTGCTTTAACAGATACAGCCGTTGCTTTTACCGCCGGTTTAATGACTCTGCCCGCGATATTCGCCATCAATCCCAATACCAACCCGGATTCATTGAGTGACTCCTCGGTTAGTATGATTTTCTCTTTCTTTCCGCAAATCTTTATCGCTCTGGAAGGCGTTGTCGGCTATGTTGGCGCAAGCATTGCCGCTACTATCTTTTTCCTGCTGACCTTTATTGCTGCTATTACATCTTTGGTTTCTATTCTTGAAGTACCAACCGCAGCGGTTATTGAGCAAGCGAAGATAAGCCGTAAAAAAGCCCTGCTGGTTATGGGTATCGCCGTTACTGTACTGACTCTTATTGCCGCGACCTCTTTTGGTTTTGTTCCGGCATTCACTGAGTTTACTTTCTACGCTGACACGCCTAAGTCAGTTTTTGATGTAATCTACGACGTTTTTTACGACACCATCTTGCCACTGAATGGCCTTTTGATTTGCTTATTTGTCAGCTTCCACTGGCGCCGTAAAAACCTGGATGCAGAACTTGCTGAAGGCAACCCCGGTTATCCGAATACACTACTGGCCAAATATGTACGTCTATCTATCTGTACATTCATTCCCTTGATATTAGCGGCGGTATTTATTAATACAGTGTTAACTAAATTCTTCGCTTATCCTATTTTCTAAAATGGCAGAGCGCAGCGGTTACCGACAACTTCAACTGCTGCAAGATGCGAGCCTCTGGCGCGAATACTGCGAGGCTCGTTCTGAAAGTTCTATCTACTTATCAAACCTACAGACTCATGCCGATGCCGTACTCTCCCGTTACCGCGATTATCTGGGGCATGAGTTTGAACAAGTCTGGATAGACTGCCACGACGGTTTGCACGCCGACGCCATAGCAGCGCTTTGTGGCACCGTTACCGCCGGTGGTCTGTTGTCTATTTTACTCCCGGCTGAGAGCAACGCCATGAGTCACCGCATGGAGCGTTTTGCCGCAAAACACTTTGCCGAATCAAACATCAAACCCTATTCATCGGTCAACAAAACTGAAACACGCTCAGCAAATGAGACGCTACAGCTAACGAATGAGCAGAACTCTATTTTTAACGCTCTTACACAAAGCACAGCAAAACCATGCGAAACTCATATCATTACCGCCGAACGCGGCCGCGGTAAAAGTACCTTGTTAGGTCAGGCGCTTGCCCAAGCAAAAGAGCACAGCTCGATTATTGTGACGGCACCGCGAAAAGCCAATGCGAAAGTTTTACTACAGCAAGCGCCGGAAGCTCATTTCGTCGCCTGGGATAAGCTGCTGGAACAACCCGGTAATTCGGAAGTAACATTAATTATTGATGAAGCTGCGGGTCTGCCATTGTGGGCAACAGAACAGCTATGCCAAAAATTTAATCCCTGGTTGCTTGCCACAACCGTTGCTGGTTATGAAGGTTGTGGTCGTGGTTTTGCTGTGCACTTTACCGACTGGGCCAGGAAAACCTTGCCACAGGTATCGGTTCACCAGCTAACTCAACCATTACGCTGGCCCGCAAATGATCCATTAGAGCAGTGGCTGACCGAGACTTTTCTACTGAACGAGCAACCAGTAACACAATTCGGGAGCCGGGAGTCCGGCACTTTTATTAAACACGCATCGGAACTTGAAGAAGCTTTGCTGCAACAATGTTTTCAACTTCTTCTCAGCGCACATTACCAAAGTAGCCCGAATGACCTTAACCTGCTGCTGACCGAACCCGGACATAAGCTCGCATATCAGTCCACAAACGGCGAAGTTACTGCGGTTGCCTGGCTTATGAGTGAGGGACCCATTTTATCGCCATTAAAAGAAGAAGTCAGACAAGGGCAAAGACGCCCCAAAGGAAATTTACTGCCTCAGGCCATAGGCTACTTTCTGCAACAGGACTGGGCTATGGATTTACATTGGCTAAGAGTTGCACGTATTGCGGTACCAGCTGCGAAAAGACGACGTAAAGCCGCCTCCGAATTGCTGGCTGAGATTTACCGGTGGGCACTGGACAACAATTACCAAATGCTGGGCACCAGTTTTGCCTGGTCACCGGGACTGGATAATTTCTGGAAGAAAAATGGCTATGCCCTTTGGCGCCTCAGTAGCCGTATAGACAGTGTGTCCGCACGGCCGGCGGCTATTTATGCACTCCCACTAACCAATGAATTCACTGAATTATACCGGGTATGTCAATTGCTCGGTCAGTGGGGACAAAACCAGCTACAATGGTTGTCAGATGGCAAAGATATGCTGCAACTGACAGACGAACACAATGAGATAAGAACAAGCCTTATTCAAGCCTATCGCAGTAAGACTATCCCGTTTGACGCGACACATTTTGCCTTAGCTCAGTGGTTCTACTGGCAACATAGTAATCACCCTCTAACCGAACTGTTGTGTAACTCATCGACAACACTCAAACATCTGGGCGAGTATTGGGGTGGAGTATCTCAGCGTCAGGCGAATGAAAATCTCTGTAAAGAAGTATGCTTACTACACTAATGTGACTTGTTGTTTTGACAGCAAATTCCTATGATCACCGCAGAACCTAAACAGGAAGCCCAACCATGACTCGTTATTCAGCTTTTATTCTTTGTTCAACTGTGTTGATACTGAGTGCCTGCAGCTCGTTTGAACAGGAAAAGGAACAACCTAAAGGCCCTTACCCCGAAACTAAAACCGTCGAGCAGCAAGATGATTATCACGGTACCCGGGTTGAAGATCCTTACCGCTGGCTAGAGCAGGACAATCAGGAAGTGTCTAATTGGGTGCATGCACAAAACCAGTTATCTACCCCTTTATTGCAAAATCTTCCGGCGTTCGCGGACATTAAAGACCGCATGACTGAACTGTGGAATTATGAAAAAGTCAGCACGCCTTTTCGCTATGCTGACCGGTATTTCTACTTCGCAAATGACGGCCTTCAAAATCAGTCCGTGCTATACACCATGACCGATTTAAACAGTGCGCCGGATATTCTGATTAATCCTAATAACTTCAGCGACGACGGAACCGTGTCGCTGGCGCGTATTAACGTTTCTCCCGACGCTACCTATGTTGCTTATGCCACTTCTGACGGCGGCAGCGACTGGACGGAAATAAAAGTCCGTAATGTAGACTCAGGAAAAGACACCAGCGACGTTATTGAAGGGGTTAAATTTACCGAAGTTGCCTGGCTACCAAATGAACGGGGGTTTTATTACAGCCGCTACCCTGAAAATAAAGACGGCAGCTTTGATGATACAAAACCCGTCAGTGTTTATTTTCATAAACTGGGAACCGAACAAAGTGACGATGAGCTGATTTTTGCTTTTGACAACCAGCCCGAACTAAACCCTTACGCCAAAGTATCGGACGACGGTAAATACTTACTTATTGATGTCTTTAAAGGCTACGACGCTAATGCCGTCTACCTGCGTCCGCTAGCACAGGAAAATGCACCTTTTAAAGGGCTTTTCACCAAGTGGGACGGCCAATATCAGTACGTTACCAGCCAAAAAGGCCTGCTGTATTTTAAGACTACCAATGAAGCGTCGACAGGTCGTGTCGTTGCCGTTGACCCTAAACAACCTGAACCTGAGAACTGGACAGAAATTATTGCTGCTAAAACTCATACACTGAAAGACGTACATGCAGTAGATGGTCAACTATTTGCGCATTATCTGCAGTCAGCGCGCTCGCGAGTGGCTATCTTTGATATAAAAGGAACCATGCTTCAGGAGCTGGCTTTACCCGGTATTGGCTCAATTAGCGGTTTTGAAGGCAGCCATAAAGCACCCGATGTATTCTTTTCCTTCAAAAGCTTTACCGAACCGGGAAAAATCTATCGCTACCAGCCTGACCAGCAACGTACCACCTTGTGGTATGAAACCAAAGTGCCAGCCGAATTAGATCAATATACAACTGAGCAAGTGGTATACAACAGTGCCGATGGCACCGAAGTTCCAATGTTTTTAGTGCACGACAAGAACATTGAGCTTAACGGCGAAAACCCAACGCTGTTATATGGTTATGGCGGCTTCAATATTTCTATTACGCCAGATTACGACACAACCCGTCTTGTCTGGTTAGAAATGGGCGGCGTACTGGCCATTCCAAATCTTCGCGGCGGCGGTGAATTTGGTGAAATGTGGCATCAACAAGGCACTAAAGAAAACAAGCAAAACGTCTTTGACGACTTTATTGCCGCGGCTGAATGGTTAATAAACAACAACTACACCAACAAGAACAAACTCGCTATTCAGGGACGCAGTAACGGCGGTTTATTGGTCGGCGCTACCATGACTCAGCGTCCTGAGTTGTTTGCTGCAGCCCTTCCTGCCGTTGGTGTTATGGATATGCTGAGATACCAACTGCCCAGCGCCAATGCACGAGGCTGGGGTAGTGAATTTGGTTTAAGCGAAAATAAAGAGGAGTTCAAAACTCTTTATGCTTACTCGCCGGTGCACAATACCGAGAGCGGCACCTGTTATCCGGCAACCTTGATCACCACCGGCGATCACGATAATCGAGTGGTTCCATGGCACAGCTACAAGTTTGCAGCTGCACTGCAACGTGACCAAAGTTGCGACCAACCCATACTGTTAAATGTAGAGACTCGCGCTGGTCACGGAGCCGGTACACCAACATGGATGCGCATTGAAGAACATGCCGAAAACTGGGCATTTTTACATAAGCATTTAGGCATGAATTCAGAGGCAGCACAAAGCAACGCTTCTGAATGATGATTCCATAAAAATATGCTATCTTTCGCAGCAACTTTATTAGTTAAAAGATTTCTGTGAAGGATAGCATTCATGTCTAAAGTTCTAATTATTGGTGCCGGCGGTGTTGCTGGCGTAGTCGTACAAAAATGTGCGGGCCTGCCTGAAGTATTCTCTGAGATTCATCTTGCCAGCCGTACCCTGTCCAAATGTCAGGCACTGCAGGAAAAAGCCGGTAAAGACCGCGTTGTAGGAGTGTATCAGATAGACGCCGATGACTCTGCAGAAGTAGCTGAGCTTATTCGTGGCATTAACCCGTCACTGGTTATTAACGTTGCGCTTCCATACCAGGACTTACCTATCATGGATGCGTGCCTCGAAACCGGCGTTCACTACCTGGATACCGCAAACTACGAACCAAAAGACGAAGCGAAATTTGAATATTCGTGGCAGTGGGCTTATCAGGAACGCTTTAAAGAAAAAGGTTTAATGGCCTTGTTGGGTGCCGGTTTTGATCCGGGTGTTACCAACGTATTTACGGCTTATGCCGCCAAGCACTACTTTGACGAAGTGCATTATCTGGACATTGTTGACTGCAACGGTGGTGACCACGGTCAGGCCTTTGCAACCAACTTTAACCCGGAAATTAATATTCGCGAAATTACCCAAAAAGGTAAGTACTGGGAAAACGGCGAGTGGCACGAAACCGACCCTATCAGCGTGCGTAAAGATCTGGATTACCCAAATGTTGGTGTTCGCCCGTCTTACCTGCTGTTCCACGAAGAGCTGGAGTCGCTGGTTAAGCACTTTCCGACCATTAAACGCGCGCGTTTCTGGATGACTTTCGGTGAGCAGTATCTGACTCACTTACGTGTACTTGAGAACGTTGGCATGACTTCTATCCAGCCGGTAGAGTTTGAAGGCAAAAACATTGTGCCACTGGAGTTTCTGAAAGCCGTACTACCTAACCCCGGTTCTCTGGCAGAAGGTTACACCGGCAAAACCTGTATTGGTACTTATGTCACCGGTATGAAAGACGGTCAGGAAAAAACCATCTTCATATACAACAACTGTGACCACGCTGAAACGAACAAAGAAGTAGGTGCTCAGGCGGTTTCTTACACTACCGGCGTACCGGCAATGATCGGCGCTTCTATGATGTTGCAGGGTCATTGGATGGAACCAGGCGTCTGGAATATGGAGCAGTTTGACCCGGACGAGTTTATGGAGCGGCTAAACAAATATGGCCTTCCATGGCAAGTTCTGGAATGCGATAAGCCATTTGAGAAGTAACAGAGAAGACAACGCATGAGTCAATATACATCGCCGGAAATTCCGTCTCCTTGCTATGTGCTGGACGAAAAGCTGCTACGCAAAAACCTCGAGCTGATGCAAAAGGTACAGGAGCAAAGTGGTGCCGACATTATTCTGGCACTGAAAGGCTACGCCATGTGGTCAGCTTTTCCGCTTATTCGTCAATATCTTAAAGGCTGCACAGCCAGCTCTGTCTGGGAGGCAAAGTTGGCAGCGGAGGAATTTTCGCGCGAAGTTCATGCTTATGCGCCAGCTTATAAACAAGAAGACATCGACGAACTACTGCCGTTAGTGAATCACTTGTCTTTCAACAGTGTCTCTCAATGGCACAAGTACCGTGAACAGACAGCTGATGCCGGAGTTTCCGTTGGTCTGCGTATTAACCCGGAGCATCAGGAAGCTGAAACTGAGCTTTATGATCCCAGCGCACCGGGCTCTCGTCTGGGTATTCGTGCCAGCGAACTTAAGCAGCAGGACTTAACCGGCGTTGAAGGTTTGCACGTGCACAACCTGTGCGAGTGCGACTCTTTTGCCCTTGAGCGCACACTGGACGCCGTGGAAAACCGTTTTGGCGAACAGCTAAAACAAATGAAATGGTTAAATCTGGGTGGTGGGCATCTAATGACTCGTCAGGGCTACGATGTTGATCATCTGATAAAGCAGTTAAAGCGCCTGCGCGAGACCTACGATCTGCAAGTGATACTGGAACCCGGCTCTGCCGTTGCCTGGCAAACGGGCCCGCTGGTCTGTGAAGTTGTGGATATTGTTGAGAACCAGGGACAAATCGCTTTACTCGACATTTCAGCTACCGCACATATGCCGGACGTACTGGAAATGCCTTATCGCCCGGTCATTACCGGAGCCGGTTTGCCAGCGGAAAAAGCCTTCAGCTATCGCTTAGGCGGCAACAGTTGTTTAGCCGGTGATGTTATCGGTGAGTACAGTTTTGATCAGCCGCTGGCTGTTGGCGACCGCTTGGTGTTTGAGGACATGATGCATTACACCATGGTGAAAACATCATTCTTTAACGGCGTTCAGCATCCGGCTATTGGAATTTTTCGGGAAAATGGTCAGTTTGATTGTGTACGACAATTTAGTTACGAAGATTTCCGCAATCGCTTGTCTTAAACACAGATAAGCTTTCGCAGTTCAAATCAAAGGCCACCTAATCCTATATACTCTAATCAAGTGGCCTTTTTGCTTTCTCAACCACCGAAGGTGGCATTCTCTCAGCCAGCTTTGCAAGCTTCTGTTCAATATCCGCATAAGTCCGCTTATCAGCGGTAATTGAATTATGCAGCCAATGATAAGCTTTTTCATAATCATAAGGGCTGCCTTCATCGGCCAGCAGAATATCGGCAAAGCGTCGTTGCGCAGGCAAATTCCCTAACGATGCGGCTTCACGAAGGTACAGAATGGCACGCTCAATGTCTTTTTGCACCAAAACCCCTTCATGGTAATAGCGACCTAACTGCTCCAGAGCTTCCAGTAAGCCATGCTGAGCTGCTTTCTCCATATACAGCAGGCCAAGTTCGGGGTCACGGTCATAACACACACCCCAGGCCATCATGTCGCCATAAAGAAACTGATAAGTCGGTCGGCGCTCAAGCTCGGCCTGAGCTTCAATATCCTGTGCCAACTGGCAGCGATCGGTATCGCGTACCCGTTTCAGATGCGCATTAGTTGCAAACATCTCAACCAGTTCCGCGTCTGAATATAACTGTACCGCTTCAACATCCTGCGCCTGCGCCTTGTGCATAGCGGTCAATCCGGCTACAGCAATCAGCATTGGAATGACTATCTTCATAAAGTTGCCTGTGGTCTCTCTGAATATACCTAAAAGCTTAACTGTTTAGGTTATCGGCACAGAGTCGCAAACCCTTAAACAACAAATCGTCATAACGACAGAATTCAACCGACAAGGTTCGCATCAAATGCTCACCGTCACCACCGGTGACCACCACATCAAAAGGCTGGTCAGAAAAATAGCGGCCGGACAACTGAATCGCTTGTGCAATAGCACCGGTTAAAGCTGCTTCAGCCCCTTGGGTAATACCGTCAAAAGTATCCAAGCCGGCAGCTAAACCATCACGCTCAATATCATTTACCGTAATGCCCTTTAAATTAGCCGTACCCTGACCCAGGGCATTTAGCATTAACTGTCGTCCGGGAACAATCCAGCCGCCAAGATGACGGCCATCAGCCATCAGCCAGTCAATGGTTAGTGCAGTACCCGCATCGACAATCAGTGCGTTCTGTTTCACTTGCTCATGACAACCGAGTAAGGCCATCCAGCGATCCGAGCCGAGGCGCTCAGGTTCTTTAGTGTAACCATTAGTAACCCCTGCTTGCTGTGCTCTGGTTTTTTGCCAGAAAACTTTTATACCCAGTTCCGCCAGCGAGCTATTTAACGTATCCATAACCTGAACAGCGGCCACACTGCAACCAATGGCCTGTTGCTCGCGTTCTAGCTGACGGCCGCTAATAACCTCAAGAAGCAAATCTTTTAGCGGCTGACTTAAATCGTTTAGCCAGCTTTGATGAGGAATAGCTCCCAGAATCTCTATTTTATCGGTGTCAGCATCCCACCATGCAAACTTGCTGCGGGTATTGCCCGCATCAATTAGTAGCATCTTGCGCCCTCAATGAAACTTCACCACCAAAATAACGACGTACGCCCTGCTCATCTTCTACCAGTAACGCACCATTTTCGTCGATTCCACGACAGGTTCCTAAACAAACTCTCTGCCCCATAATGAGCTTCACCGGCTTGTCCAAAAAGCAGTCGTAGCGGCGCCAGCTTTGCTGAAACGCAGCCAGCCCGTGTTGCTCGTATTGCTGTAAAGCCGACAGTACAGAGGCACGTACCTGCGCCGCAATATGATTACGCGACATTGGCTGCGGCAATTCGGAGTTCAGATCCGTCCAGGCCTGATCAATGCTCGCACCAACATGCTCTGGCATGGTTAAATTAATGCCAATGCCAATAATGCTGTGCGCAGCGCCTTCCGGCGAGGTTTCAAGATCGACCAGTATTCCGGTCACTTTCTTCCCGCCAATATAAACATCGTTAGGCCATTTTACGCTAACGCCTTCAATACCCAGGTCGGTAAAACATTCCGCTAAGGCGACCCCAGCCGCAAGGCTTAACCCCATGGCGCCATGAATACCTTCATCCAAAGGCCAATACACACTAAAGTAAAGGTTATTGCCAAAGGGCGAAATCCATTTTTTTCCACGACGCCCACGTCCGGCGGTCTGAGCTTCGGCGAAAATAGAAAAACCCGCTTCTAAAGGCCCTTCTTTGGCCAGTTCTTTAACCCGGTCATTGCTGGAATCAACCACCGACTTCACTTCAAACTCCGGCGACTGCCGCCACTTTTCCGGGCTTTCATTTTCAATAACCCTGGCCTGCAAAAGCTCAATCGGCCAGGCAAGCTTATAGCCTCGCCCGGTAACCGAAAACAGCTCCAACCCAAGCTCTTCTAGTTTATGAATGTGCTGGTTTACCGCTGCCCGAGATATAGCCAGAGACTCACCAATAGCCTGCCCGGAATGAAACTCACCATTAGCCAGTAAAGTAATTAACTGATCAAGACGTTCCGCCTGCTTCATTTCTCTACCGCCAACTGCACAAGGCCATGTTGGCCCACCAGACGAACTTCAGGTTCCAGCATAATGCCACTGGCATCCGCCACTTGTTTCATAATTTTCAGTGCCAGTTGCGTAATATCACTGCCCGTGGCCTGTGCTTTATTAATCAGTACCAATGCCTGATGCGGGTTAACAGCAGCATCGCCGACAAACGCAGACTTCAGACCTAAATGCTCAATAAGCCACCCAGCCGCCACTTTCACATGGTTATCGGCTACCGGGAAATAGACCATGTCCGGCCATTTCTGCAACAGCCCATCAAGCTGCGCTTTGTTAATAACCGGGTTTTTAAAAAAGCTGCCTGCATTGGGTATAACTTTTGGGTCCGGCAGTTTTTTCTGACGCACTTCCACAACCGTATCGAAAATTTTCTGGGCACTCACATGCCCCTGAAGTTGGTTCAACGGAGCATAGTGAGTAACCGGTTGCCAGTCTTTGGGCAAGCGAAACACCACCGAAGTTATCAACCAACGCCCAGGGTGTTGCTTGAATACACTGTCGCGATACGCGAACTGGCAGGCTTCTTTATTCATAGAAACCCAGCACTTTTCTTTAATATCCCAGGCGGTTACCTGCTCAATAAAGGTTGACACCTCGACACCATATGCCCCGACATTCTGTACCGGAGCAGCACCAACTGAGCCCGGAACTAGCGCTAAGTTCTCCAGCCCGTCGATACTTCTTGCGCGTAAGTCAGCAACAAAGTTATGCCAGTTCTCGCCTGCTGCGGCAGTAATTAAATACGAGCTTTCCTGTTCTTCAATACAGACACCCAGTAGCCGGTTGCAAATGACGGTTCCATAAAAGTCATCAACAAATAAGGTGTTACTGCCCTCACCAAGCAAATAATAAGGTTCTTCAAATGCTAACTGCTCAACGTCGTCGCTGCTTTTCAGTTCAATTAACGCACGGCATTGTGCCGGGAGTTTAAATGAGTGTCGCTCGGCAAGCTCTATCAACTTCTGGCTCCTCCCGCCTTTCGGGTACTAATGTATTTTAAAAATGCTTTTAATGCGGCAGGTTTAGCGGGTTTAGGTAAAAACTGCAGGCCGCTTTTGCGGGCCGCCTGCTTCACGGCATCGTCACGCATCGCTGTCACCAAAGCGGCCGGTATCTGTTGCTGCCAAATATCACGTAGTTCCTGCGCCAACTGCAAGCCGTCACCGTCACCTAACTGGTAATCTAACAACAGTCCGTGCGGCGCTTTGTTCTGGCTGTGAGCCTTAGCATAGGCTAAAGCTTTGCTATAACGATTAAATGTCAGGGCTTCGCACCCCCACTTATTCAGCAGCGCACTCAACGCACTTAAATTTTCATTGTCGTCATCGACCACAATAAGCTGTAAAGGATCAGATAAAGCATCTTCCAGTTGTTTTTTCGGTCGGCTGACAACCTGAGCAGCATTGCCTAACGGCACTCGTACCGAAAAACACGAGCCTTTACCTTCAACCGACTCAACCTGTACGTCACAGTTTAACTGCTCCCCCATACGTTGCGCGACACTTAATCCAAGGCCGACACCGTCTACAGTTTGGTTCTGTACTCGATAAAATGCATCAAACACTTTATTCTGCTGCTGAGCCGCAATACCTGGCCCGGTATCCCACACGGCTATCTGAAGCTCATCTCCGCGCTTGCGCACACCCAACAACACGCTGCCTCTTTGGGTGTATTTTATGGCATTAGATAAAAAGTTCTGCACAATTCGGCGCAAATACGTTGGGTCAGTGTACACCGGCCGGTCTTTATAAAATGCACGAAAATCCAGCTTCCGCTGCTCGGCCAGCACCGCATATTCTTCGACTAGCGGTTCCAGTAATGAGCTAAGCTGCACATGCCGGAACTGCGGTTTTAAAGCCCCCTGATCCATTTTTGCTATCGACAATAAGGTAGAGAGTAAATGCTCAGTTGACCCAAGCGCAGTATCCAGCTTGCCAACTAACGACAAGTTACGCTCCGAAAGTTCTTTTTCCTGAATAGCCGAAAGGTATAAACGCGCCGCATTAAGAGGCTGTAAAATATCATGGCTGGCCAGCGCCAGAAAACGCGTTTTAGAAGCATTGGCCGCTTCCGCTTCGGCCTTGGCTTTTTTCAGCTCATCCTCAACTTGTCGGCGCCTGTCTATTTCTGCTGTCAGCTCCTGGTTTATCTCGCGTATTTCCTGGGTCCGAACGTCAACCCGCTGTTCCAGATCAATATTGGCATCTTCCAGTGCCTGCTGGGTTTCAACGTGCGACGTAATGTCGGTAAAGCTGGTAACGAAGCCGCCGGTCGGCAAAGGGTTACCTACCATTTCTATCACCCGGCCATCGGCACGCCGACGAATAAAACGGTGTGGCGACCCCAACTGCATATAACGCAAACGCTTATTAACCAATCCGTCAACGTCACCAGGACCACATTCACCGCGCTCTGCGTTATAGCGAATAAGGGTCGCTATGGGCTGTCCGGGTTTCACCATGCCCTCAGGGTACTGGAATAAATCCATATAGCGTTTATTCCAGGCCACCAGCCTCAGCTCCGCATCGACAACACTAATACCCTGAGCCAGATTCTCCAGTGAGCTAAACAGAATGGATTGCTGGGTTTGCAGAGCTTGCGTTGTATCGTCAAAGAAGTGAACAACTTCTTCTAAATTCAGCTGCTTATCACGCAGTGCCGCATCGACAAGAGAGCGCGCTGTGGCAGAGCCAAGTACACCAGCTATCGCTCTTTCCACAAAACTGATAAAGGTTTTTTCAGCCACACCTTCCAGCGGAAGCTCAGTGCTTTCCGGACGCTGATAATACTGCATTAACTGCTGAGCCCGTTCCGCCCCTAAAAAGGTCCTTAACAGCAACAACATATCGGCATTGGTAGCACTGTCGTTTTTGTTGAAATGCAAATCGGGTAAAGCGGCTCGGGGTTTAACAAAAGCCGTTGCCTGAATACGATCAACCAGACGTGGTTTTGCCAACAATGAAAATACAATGAACCCGAAGCAATTTAAGGCTAAAGAAACCACAGTACCGCGGGTTATTATTTCCACATCGGTTAGCTGTAAGTCGGTATAAAGGGGTATTAATACCGCTAAAACCCAACCGACGGAACCTGCAGCCAACCCGGCGTAAACACCCCGTGCATGTCCTTTACGCCAGTAAAGTGCGGCAAGCAATGCCGGCAACAACTGCAACACCAGCGAGAAAGCCAACAAACCAATACTGACTAAGTTAGTCCGGGCTGCCCAGAAGTAATAACACAAGAACGACAGCACCATAGTAACGGCAATAGCCACACGCCGAATTAATAGTAAGGCCCGGTCGTATTCACGACGCCGATGTTTTAGCGGCAAGCGCGACTCGCGCTGCAGCAAAATGGGCATGATAACGTCGTTAGTTATCATGGTGCTTAAGGTTACGGACGCGATAATCACCATGGCTGTTGCTGCGGATATACCACCAATAAAAATAACCAGTGATAACCAAAGCTGGTCTTTGAGTAACGGCAGTTGCAGCGCAAACGTTGAACCGTCGGTGGTTGCTGACAAATAGAAAGTTCCTGCAATAGCAATGGGGACAATTGCGGCAGCGGTCAGCGCCAGATACAGAGGAAAGCCCCAACGAGCCGTGCGTAAATGCCGGACATCAACATTGTCCACTACCGCCACATGAAACTGTCTGGGTAAACACAAAATTGCCCCGGCCGCCATTAGGGTTTGTACAATGAACTCAAACTCGCCAAAGGCTGCAAATGACCACTGAGGTTTCGTTGCGTCACTGAATGAACTGAATAAGTCCGATTGCGCGTCTCCCTGAATCAGGAACCAGGCAAAAACACCAGCTGCCAGCAATGCAACCAGTTTGATCATCGACTCAACAGCAATAGCCAGTATCATGCCACTGCGATATTCAGTGACTTCGACGTGGCGGGTACCAAACAACATAGCAAAAATTGCCATTAGCGCAGCAGCACCCAGTTCTTTTATCGAAAACTGTGCCATCACTCCAGAGCTTTCAGTCAGAACCGCAAAGCTAATGCCCACAGCTTTTAACTGAAGCGCAATGTAAGGAATAATAGCAACGGCAGCAATGGCGGTAACAGCCACGGCAAGCCGGCGGCGTTTACCAAAGCGGGAAGAAATAAAGTCGGCTATTGAAGTAATATTTTGTTGTTTACTAACCGAAACCAGCTTTTCCAGAATTCGGATACCAAACAAGAACAGCAAAATTGGCCCGAGCAAAATAGGAAAGAACGCCCAACCGTCAACTGCTGCATTACCCACAGCGCCGTAATACGTCCAGGACGTGCAGTAGATGGCCAGCGACATAGAGTAGACAACTGGCTTGTGACTGATTTTATTCGCCCACGAGCCTAAACGGTCGCCCCAGGTGGCAACTGCGAAGAGGAAAATCACATAAGCCAGCGAGGCAAATATCAGTAACCAGGTCATAATTGCAGACGTTCAGCCACCAAAACTGCCTGGGTACGACTGTACACTCCCAGTTTGCGGAAAATTGCCGTAATGTGTGCTTTGACTGTTGCTTCAGTAATGCCCAGTTGATAGGCAATTTGTTTGTTCAGCAAGCCTTCATGAAGAAAGTGCAAAACCCGGTACTGCTGCGGGGTAAGCTCCGAAACCTTTTGTGCAAGCTGCTGATCTTCGTCCGAAATCACATCGAGACGTTCTCTGTTTTCTTTCGGAACCCAGGTGTCGCCCTGCAGGATGGTATCTATTGCTTCGGCTATTTCTGCAGAGGGTAATGATTTTGGAATAAAGCCCAAAGCCCCAAAGCCAATGCACTTGGCCACAATCGAGGAATCCTCACTACCGGAGATGATGGCAACAGGAAGCAGCGGATAGTCTTCTCTGACACGAATAAGACCATACAAGTCACCACTGCCGGGCATGTGTAAGTCCAGCAGCAATAAATCGACATCGTCGTCGTTATTCAGTGCAGTCAGAGTTGAGTCTAAGTCTTCAGCTTCGCGTAAGGTCAGCTCAGAAAAGTGATTCGCGAGAGCGCCCTGCAGCGCCTCGCGAAACAATGGGTGGTCATCTGCGATTAAAAATTTCGCCATGAGATTCCAGATTAAGTGACATTATTTATTCATTCGATTCTCTATCAAAGAATCTACCACACTTGGATCGGCAAGCGTAGAGGTGTCACCAAGGTTTTCGTACTCATTAGCGGCAATTTTACGCAGAATACGACGCATAATTTTACCGGAGCGGGTTTTTGGTAAGCCTGTAGTCCAGTGAATTAAGTCTGGAGTTGCAATTGGGCTAAGTTCAGAGCGAACCCAGTTACGAACTTCTTTAGTCAGCTCATCAGTAACTTCAACACCTTCAACCGGCGTGACATAAACGTAGATGCCCTGACCTTTTAAGTCGTGCGGATATCCGACAACAGCTGCTTCGGCTACCGCTTTATGCGAAACCAGAGCACTTTCAATTTCAGCGGTACCCAGGCGATGGCCGGAAACGTTCAGTACATCGTCCATACGACCGGTTATCCAGTAATAGCCATCGGCATCGCGGCGTGCGCCGTCGCCACTAAAGTACATACCTTTAAAGGTAGAGAAGTAGGTTTGCTCAAAGCGCTCATGGTCACCCCATAATGTGCGCATTTGACCCGGCCAGGAGTCTTTAATAACCAACCCGCCTTCGGCTTCACCTTCCTGAATGTTGCCTTCGCTATCAACCAGCGCGGGCTGAATACCGAAGAAAGGACGAGTTGCAGAACCCGGCTTCAAATCCGTGGCGCCCGGCAGCGGAGTAATCAAAATACCGCCGTTCTCGGTCTGCCACCAAGTATCCATAATTGGGCACTTACCGTTACCAATAGCGCGGTGATACCACTCCCAGGCTTCAGGGTTAATCGGCTCGCCCACGCTGCCCAAAATACGCAAGCTTTCGCGGGTTGAGGTTTTGGCCGCTTCGTCGCCTTTAGCCATTAACGCGCGAATAGCGGTTGGCGCCGTATAAAGAATATTCACTTTGTGTTTATCGACAATTTCGCCAATACGACCAACACCGGGATAAGTAGGCACACCTTCAAACATCAGGGTCGTTGCGCCGTTTGCTAATGGTCCGTAAACAATATAAGAATGGCCTGTAATCCAGCCAACGTCCGCTGCACACCAATAGACTTCGTCTTCATGATAATCAAAAACATACTCGTGGGTCATGGATGCGTACACCATATAACCACCGGTGGTGTGCACAACCCCTTTAGGTTTTCCGGTTGAACCCGAGGTATAAAGAATGAATAGCGGATCTTCGGCATTCATCACTTCTGCCTGACACTCGTCGCTGACGTTGCCAACCAGCTCGTGCCACCAAACATCACGACCCTCAGTCCAGTCAACATCACCCTCTGTTACACGGCACACAATGCTGTGCTCCAGCGTTGGACAAGCATCGTCAGCAATGGCTTTATCAACATTAGCTTTCAAACCAATGGTGCCGCCACCACGACGACCTTCATCAGCGGTAATAATGGCTTTTGCCTGACAGTCGTTAATACGGTCAGCAATGGCGTTCGGAGAAAAGCCACCGAAGATAACCGAGTGAACCGCACCAATGCGCGCACAAGCCAACATGGCATAAGCCGCTTCCGGCACCATTGGCATGTAAATAGCAACGCGGTCACCTTTGCTTATACCTAGTTTTTTCAGGCCATTAGCAAAACGGGATACCTCTTTATGTAGCTCGCGGTAGGTGATGTGTTTGTCTACACTAGGGTCGTCGCCTTCCCAGATAATCGCGGTTTTATCGGCTTTATCAGCAAGGTGACGGTCGACACAGTTGTAACAGGCGTTTAGAGTGCCGTCTTCGTACCACTTAACACTGACTTTACCCGGTTCGAAACTGGTATTTTTAACTTTGGTGTAAGGTGTGAAC